>Ga0247610_10002244_pt1 | contig 22602 bp, 25 predicted proteins | sample 174DNAGHGhighgp2_FD_193483 | JGI IMG/M metagenome (GOLD analysis project Ga0247610, IMG submission 193483) | Sheep rumen microbial communities from Palmerston North, Manawatu-Wanganui, New Zealand - 1742 DNA GHGhigh gp2 | ecosystem: Host-associated > Mammals > Digestive system > Stomach > Rumen...
CCGGAAAGGGGGTTGAAACAACAAAAAAAAAAACGATAATGTTTGTAGGCAAAAAAAATCAAAAAAGGGGTCATCCTGAGAAGCCGTTGCTCAGGATCTCAGCCGCTTTCTAAAACATAGTAAGGTTGAGATGCTGAGCAGAAACACCTCAGCATGACGATGTGAAATGTTAAGGAGAATTATTTATGAGAAAAGAAAAGCAATTAAAAAGTTATTATAAAAATAATCTGTCATCCCCGAACACCCACCACTCGTCATCCCGCAGTGTTTCTATGCGGGATATAGTGGCGGGTGTTCCTAACGCCTCGCTATATCCCGGTTTTGCCCGTGCGGCGAGCGCCGGGATGACGAGCGAGGCGAGCGTAGGTTTCACGCTTATTGAACTTTTGGTCGTCGTTCTTATTATCGGTATTTTGGCAAGTGTCGCACTGCCGCAATACAATAAGGCGGTGGAAAAATCGCGCGCGGCACAAGCGCTAACTTTAATAAAAAGCATAGCACAAGCACAAACAGCGTATTATTTAGCCAACGGGGCTTACTCGCATTCGTTGGAAGAATTGGATATAGATGTCCCTTGCGACGGCACCGCCCAATGGCACACTTCCGGTCGGTGGGATACGTGTTCCGTGGGTGATTGGTCATTATCTATTGGTGGAGACCCCTACAATACCCAAACCGCCGTAGATATCGGGCATTGGAAAGGCCCGTATGCGGGTGGCGGCTTTGTATACGCGCAAGGGCCGTCCCATCCTTTTCAAGATGAAATTGTTTGCGTGGAAAGACGGGAGGCAGGTGTTATTTTTCAAAAAAGTAAAGGCAGTTTTTGCCAAAAAGTCATGGGATATACAACCGAAGTCCCTGACATCACAGAATATTATGTTTGGAAACGCTAACCGTTTCTACTTACACACAAAAAACGCCGCCTAAAAAGGCGGCGTTTTTGCAGAATTTTTTAGTACGATTAGAATAACGCTTTGACGGTAATACCGGCTTTGTTATTATCGTATTCGGCCCATTTGTTGTCCGATTGGCGGGTGCGGTATTGGTACCATACACTAGCCATCAACCAATCTTTGAACATATAGTCCACTTGCGGACGAATGGTGTAAAGCGTATCGGTGCGTTTTTTGCTCTCCCACGCTTCGCGGCGGGCATACGCCATATCTTCCCAACCCAAAGTCAATCCGGCCGTCCATTTGGAGTTGAATTGATGCGCCCCGTACAAACTTACCAAGGTATCGGCGAAATAGCGGTTGTTGTTACCGTAGACCGTTTCTTCCAAGCGGCGTTCGCCGGATAAGCGCACTGTATCGCGGGTGGTGGGTTTCCACGTCAAGGCCGCATAGTAACCGAACAAATCCGGTTTATTGGGGGCCTCGTTCCAATCGCGGGCGTAATCGCGCATCGCGTAGGTTACTTTGGCCGTACCGGTTACTTTCGGAGCAATTTGTCCGTTAATACCTAAGCCGACTTGGTGTCCGGTGGAGTTATTGGTATTGTTATCCTGATACACAATATCGGAGAACATATATTCCACAAACACGTTGGTTTTGGTATTGAAGTTATAGGCCACTTGCGCACCGGCGTTGAAGCGGTTGCGGTTCAAGTTGTCATTTTCACTTTGGAAATAGCGGTCAAACAGGTCTTCTACAGACACACCCAAGCTGAACAATTTTTCGTTGCTTGTTTTATACGACGCATACGCGGTATTGTTCATACGTTTGGCGCGGTCGGTCAACGCGCTGTTGGCCGGGTCAGACGTATAGAGCAAGCGGTCGCCTAATTTGAATTGTTCGTTGGACACTTCTACTGTGCCAAGCGCATCCCAATAGTTATTGGTGCCCGGTTTTTCGGTATACGCATTGTAACCGACGAGCGCACCCGCTTTCAAGTTGAGTCCGCTATTGGGTAATTGGGCTTTATAGTCAGCGCCTACGCGGGTAGTGCTGATGAAAGATTCTTTTTTATCGCCGTAGTCTTTATCTTTCAAGTAAATATTATCGTCGTACGAGATATCTTCGGTTACGATAAAGTTTACCGGTTGGGCGGCAAATGCCGGCGCAACCATGAAAGCGGCTAACGCAAAAATAACTAATTTTTTCATTTCCGTTTATTCTCCTAAACTTAACTGCGCGGAGCCGAAGGGCTAAGCACTTCTTCGGTTTCTTGAACGTTTTGAATAGACTGTTCGGCGGCGGCACTGATATTATTAACAGCATCAGGCGCCACAAACGTAGATTCAAACGCGGCAAAGGCATTCGTTTCAGCCGCCACATCCGTAGTAGACGAATTCGGGCGAACCGTCACAACCGGTGTTTTGACACTTTTGGCCGTTTGCGCATTGGCTTTCACCTGGGCCTTAGCCGCTTTTTCTTGTGCTTTGGCGCGGGCCTTGGCGGCTTTTTCTTGTGCTTTGAGTGCTTTTTTAGCAGCTTTTTGGGCGGCTTTACTTTGCGCAGCATTGGCGGGTTTAACAACCACTACACGTTTGGTAGTAGTTTGAGCACTAACGGCTCCCGTCATAAACGCTACCATAAAAGCAGTAAGCGTTACTACTAGTACTTTTTTCATGTTTTTTCTCCTTATTTGTAAATCTTAGTACTACTGTACGGATATATTATACTATTTTTGTTTGGCCCTGTGCGGATATTTTAATGCGGGCATTTTAGATTAGTTTTCCGGTCAACATTTTTTGTCCTACGTAATAAAGTATAATATAAAAATAAGGAAAATTATTATGTTTAATACCCGATTTCATTGGTTAATTACCGGGGGAGCCGGATTTATCGGCTCGCATTTGGCACGCACTTTAGCCGTAAAAGGCCAACAGGTAACCGTTTTAGATAATCTATCCGGCGGGAATTTACAAAATTTAGTTCCCTTACAAGATAAAATCCGTTTCATCCAAGGCGACATTTGCGACTTTTCCGCTTTATTGGAGGCTTTTAAGGGTGTAGATTACGTCTTGCACCACGCGGCGCTTATTTCAGTAGCCGAATCTATGGCTAAACCGCAAGAAACAGAACGCATCAATATATTAGGTACGCAAAATGTATTGGAAGCCGCGCGCCAATGCGGGGTCAAGCGGGTGGTGTTCGCCTCATCGGCGGCGGTATATGGCACGTTGCCGGGATTTCCCTATAAAGAAACGTCCCCCACCGATTGCCAATCCCCCTACGCGTGGAGCAAACAAGCCGGAGCGGAACTGTGCCAACTTTATACAAAAGCGTATCATTTGGAAACGGTAGTTTTGCGCTATTTTAACGTATTTGGACCGCGCCAAAACCCCAATTCGGCCTATGCCGCCGTAATTGCCAAGTTTATGCAACTGGCCGCCGAAAACAAACCACTCGGCATTGATTGGGACGGCAAGCAAAGCCGCGATTTTGTCAACGTGGCCGACGTGGTGCAGGCCAATTTACTGGTAGCACAAAAAGGCGTACCGGGCGAAATTTATAATGTGGCCTGCGGAAAAACACACACGTTACTGGAATTAGCCGATACGATTGAAAAAATTTCCGGCCGCAAATTGGCGCGTGTTTCCCGCCCCAAACGCCCGGGGGATGTGCATGAGTCATCGGCGGATATTAGTAAAATACGCGCATTAGGTTTTGTGCCGCAAATTACGCTGGAGATGGGACTAAGCGAAATGTGGACGGAACAGAAATAATTAGCGGCTCAGATGCTGAGCAGAAACTCCTCAGCATGACGGCATTTTAATAATAAAAAAGTCATCCTGAGAAGTTGTTGCTCAGGATCTCAGCCTTGGCGTTGTTTTAGTAATTTGAATTTATGAACGGAAAATTATTTTTTATTTTGGATAGTGCCGTTTTTTTCGCATTATTGTGGGGGTCTTTGTACTTGCGTCACGGCGGGATAACATCGGCCGGGTTTGCTCACCAGTTAATCGCGTGGGTGCCGGTTTTTCTGTGGAGCAGTTTTATTTTGTGGCTGTTCTCTTTTTACGATGTCAAATTACTGCGCAAACGGGTAATTGCATACAAACGGCTGGTGCTTGCCCTGTTTATTACGCTTATCGGTTCGGCCAGCATAATTTATTTCCTGGCGATTTTGCCCATTTCTATTCCCACGCCAAGACGTATTTTACTGGCTGTCTTATTTTTGTATTTTTCGTACATTTATCTGTTGCGTCGCAATTATTTCAAATTGGACTTTGCTAAAAATAACGTCTTAATCTTCGGCAACAGCCCTACGATTGACGAACTCGTGCGCGGAATGAAAATTTCCCGCGGGTACCGGGTAAAATCGTACGAAAACGCCCCGGTGGCCGGTAAAAAATACAACTTAAAAAATGTAGATTTAATTATTGTAGGCAGTAAATTATTCCGCGACGTTCCGCAAACGTGGGATATGGTTACCAAAGAATTTATTGCCAAAGGCGCGTGCGTAGATACCGATTTCAACGCCTTTGAAAGTATGTTTCAACGGGTTTCGCGCGAGAGTATTGAGGACAGTATGTGGCTGTTGCGCGGCATTGGCAACCGGCGGGAACATACTACGTACGCTATGTTAAAACGTACAGCAGATGTATTATTGGCGTGCATATTATTACCTTTTCTACTGCCGCTGGGATGTATGATTTGGCTGTTCGTGCGCCTGGTGGACGGGTATCCGCCGCTTTTTATTCAAAAGCGGGTGGGGTATTTGGAAAAACCGATTTATATTTACAAATTCCGCACCATTAAACCGGGAGGAACCGAAGATAATATCACCCGCTGCGGAAAAATTTTACGCCGCTTTCGGTTAGATGAAATTCCGCAAGTTATCAACGTACTTAAAGGCGATATTTCATTTGTCGGCCCGCGCCCTATTTGGGGCAACGAACACGAATTTTTGCGCAGTCATGTACCTAATCACGCCTTGCGCACTATCGTCAAACCCGGTATTACCGGTTGGGCACAACTTAATTTCAAAGCCCCACCCACGTATTTTAACTTCCGTAACGATAACCCCGCCGCCCTAGACCCCCACGCTTTTGATGCGGCGTTCACGCGGTTTTCTTACGACGTGTGGTATATCAAAAATCATTCTATTTTGTTAGATATTGAAATTATGGTAAAAACGGGGCTGAGAATGTTTATTAAAGACGCTAAGGTGGAACAATCATGAAACGCGCCGCGCTTATGTTGGCTTTCTTGTTTATTACTGCCACCGCACAGGCCGGCCATTTTCCGTTGTGCATGTACGGCGTAGATAATCCCACCGATTTGCCGCTACTTAAAAAAGCGGGGTTTACCTGTATCCAAACGTATCAGCGCGACCCGGAAAAACTCGCCCCGCTAGCCAAAGCCGCTAAAAAATACAACATGACAGTAGTATTTTATCCCAATCAAATTATCGGCTCAACTTATGAAAAAGAAGCCGCTACGTGGCCGGTGCTCGCGTGGTATTTAGTGGACGAGCCCGACGTGGCGCGTTGGAGCCGTACGCGCGTGATAGAAGCGCGCGAAAAGGCGCGGACCGCTTTTCCCAATCACGAAAATACCCTTGTTATCGGACAAGGTAAAACCAAAATTCCTTATTACGATTTGCCCGATAATTTGATGATGGATTGGTATCCTGTGCCGCATTTGCCCTTAACTTCTTTTGGCGACAACGTACGCTTTGCTAAAGAAGGCCAACAATACTATAACGCGGGTGGGCGGAATTTGTGGGGCGTGGCGCAAATTTTCAACTGGAAAGAATATAAACAGTACCGCCCCGATAACGACCGCGTCGGCCGTTTCCCTACGGCTGATGAAATCCGTTTTATGTCTTATGACGGCATTGTAAACGGGGCTACGGGTCTTTTCTATTTTATTTTTACTACCGAAGGCAAACCCTTGCCAATAGCCAACCCCGAGGGGTGGAAACGCGTGGAACGTGTTTCCAAAGAACTGGCCAAGTTGCGCCCGGTGTTAGAAAAAGGCGTGTTGGTCCAAAACCCGGTGGAAGTTTCCGCGCCGCTTGCCCTACAAACACGCTACTACAAAAACCGTTTGTACGTAATCTTGCTTAACCGCTCGGACGCGCCCGTGAGCGTACCGGACGATTTTCTCACGCCCGTTTATAAAACGGTTTTCGGCGAAACGCGCACCTCTCAAATTTCCCCTTACGGCGTGTGGGTATTGAAAAGTAAAAAAATCTAACCTTTTTTTGCACTACCCAGTTTGAAATAAGTTTGTTTCAATAAAAACATCTTATTTCAGGAGGAAGTAGTATGCAAAAAAGACGTATTTTGACGTTCCTTGCCGTACTGGCGGCAGGTTTTTTATATGCACCACAATTACCGGCTTGTACCGGAATTGCAATTCACGCGCAAGACGGTACGCAACTGTTCGCACGCACCATTGAGTGGAAAGGAGGCAACTTAAACAGTAAACTCATTATTATGCCGCGCGGACACAAAAACACCGCGCTCACTCCGACGGGCGAAAACGGTAAAACGTGGCACAACAAATACGGTGCCGTAGGCGCAAGCACGGTGGAGCCGCGCTTTGTAACCGAGGGGGTCAACGAAAAAGGCCTTAACGTAGGTATTTTCTACTTTTCGCACTACGGCAGTTTAACACCTTTCAAACCCGCACACGCCAAAAAGTCGGTTAGCGACGGCGAACTCGTGCGTTATATGCTGACCAACTTCGCTAACGTGGACGAAGTATTAGCCGGACTCTCCAAAATTGAAATCATCCCGATTGCTAAACCCGATGCCAACGGCCACTACGCCACCGGGCACTGGCGTATTAGCGATGCGTCGGGCCGCAGTGTGGTGTTGGAAATTACCAATCGCGGCGAACGGCACATTTACGAAAATAATTTAGCCGTATTTACCAACTCGCCGGACTTCCCGTGGCATCAGTCTAACTTGAACAATTACATCCACCTCTCCGGCGGCGAAACGCCTGATAAAGTCATCGGCAATGTACATTTGTTTTCGCTCGGCGGCGGCACCAATTTAACAGGTCTGCCCGGCGATTTGACACCGCCTTCACGCTTAGTACGGGCGTTCTTTTATCTGCACAGCGCGCCCGTGCCGACGGATACCTATCACGCCGTTACGCAGGCCTTTCACATCTTAAACAATTTTGATTTGCCTATCGGCGCGGAATATGCACCCGGCCAACAAATACCCAATATGCCCAGTGCCACGCAGTGGACGGCCGTGTCCGACGTAACGCATCCGGCGTTTTATTACCGCACGATGTATAATTCCGCCATACGCAAAGTGGACTTAACGAAAATTGATTTTGACAAAGTCCCCTACACGGTAGCGGATATGGACGAAACACCGCAAGAAACATTTTACGAGCGGACGTTTTAATTACGCCGTTTTCACCAATCCCCCGGGGTTTGCCGGGGGTTTTTTTATTCGTATTTCCAACGATATACTTTTTCCCCGTACGATTGCGCAGACGCATTTGTTTCGGCTTTACAAATTTGATAATTGATATCCCCGGCCGCCGGTTTTCCCGTTTTCTCCCACGCTAAACACCGCTTGCCGGTCTCCGAACCGTAATCAAAACCCGCAGTATAACCCAAATACCCTTGTGAATATCCTGGCTTGGATAGCACACATTGCGCAGTACCGTCGTCCAACACACAAAATCCCCAATTATAAAAAATGTAACATCCTTCGCTATAACACGAAGGGTCTTGCGCTCGGCGAATATCTACTCCCAACTCATCATAATTTCGCGTATAAGTACCGTTGGCTAAATAATATGCTTCTTCGGCTTGTGCAAGCGAAGTAGCCAATGTTTTGGCTTGCGTAAAACGGCTTTTCCATACCGCTTTTTGATATTGCGGCAAGGCCACCGCCGCCAATATGCCGATGATTAACACTACAACTAAAAGTTCTATCAGCGTAAAACCGACCTCCCCGTTCGTCACCCCGGTGCTCGCCGCACAGGCAAATGCGGGGTATAACGGAGCATTTTGTACACCCACCACTATATCCCGCACTAAAACACTGCGGGATGACGAGTGGTGGGCGTTCGGGGATAACAACTTTATTTCACTTCCATTTCTTCCTAAACGACTCAACCTTTCTTTTTGCATACAATTTGCTCCTACCGCCCCGTTCGTCACCCCGGTGCTCGCCGCACAGGCAAATGCGGGGTATAACGGGAGCGGATTCTTAATAAACTTTTATCATTTAATAAAATGTAGCAAAAAAAAAAACGATGTCAAGTGTTTATTTTTTGATACTCATACAAAACGACCGGCACAGCCAAACAAAAAGGTATTTCAAACGCAACTTACAAAGATGTTTTTCAGACGGAAAACTTTTATTATCGTGCTAGATTTGATATAATGTAAAAAGATTTAAGCCCAGTTGGCGCAGCGCTTGTAACATAAAGTACGTTCCCGCTCTTTGGGAACGCGCCGATGGGAAAAGTAGTAACGAAGTTTGTAGTTTGAGTAGTAGAGATAGATTTCCGCCCAGTTGGCGCAGCGGTAGCGCGTTCCCTTGACATGGAGACATGCAAAATCAGTTTTTAACCGCTTATTAGTCCTCGTTCTACGACGAGGATTTTCCTTTTTATACCCCACTGCTAACCGCCTTCAAAACGGGCAAGTGTCCAAAAAGTGTCCATTTCTGCATAAAATCGTTGTTCAAATCCCCAAAACTTACTATATTACTAGTATCAGCCCCCCACAGGCCTACTTACGGTGCCAAACAGTAGGGGTAATCCGTTTTATTATAAATATTCTTTGACTTAAGCACCTTAACGCATTGGTGCACATCAGCACCTTATTTCTTAAAAGCCATAATTATTTATCCTTTTTATTTTTTAATTCTAATAAGTTCTGATAAATAGAAGTTCCATCAGACCAAAGTGCTGTTCCTTCCGGGGATATAACGTCCTCAAAATCAGTCGTATATATACTTTCATTTCTCGCCAAATCGTAAATAGCCAACTGGTTTCTATCAATCGCCAATTTCATAGCAAGAATACAACCGCTAATACGCTCGCTAGAATCAAGATACCATTTCCCATCATTGAGCCAAGTACCTAAAAATGTATTGTCTTCCCTTAAATTATTGATATTTTGTTTAATATATCGTTCAATAGTTCTAGGTGAGAAATCCGCTTCACAAATTACTTGTTCATTTGAATTTGCTTTAGCAACCATATACCCTCTTGGATTTACAGCAATTCCAGTATCAACATAAGTAGTAGAACCACCATTATGAATTGAACGAGCATAAATACCAGTTATCAATGTGCTTAAATCTGTGTATATTTTTGCTTGTTTAATTAAATCGGGAATATAAGCCCTAACTGCTTTGGCTTTAGCTTCTAATCTTTGAGCGGATATCGCCGTAGCAAATTTTGCATTTTTTATTATAGTATCGTCTATATATTGATGCCACAAATTTTCATCAATATACTTTTCAGTTGCCAGTTGATTATAAAGTCTAACCAACCAATTTGTATCATAATCTTTTGGAGATTTCATTACTATGGTGTATTTTATAACTTATTTTCCTTTTTATGGTTGATACAATGTTCCGTCGGCTTTTTTTGTTTCAAAGTTATATAAGTCAAAATAAGCACGCTCTCCACGCATTTGAGTTAATTCTTGTGCTTCTTTTTCATTTGTTTCGGGTACAATAACTTCCGTTACATCCAAATCCCAATGCTTTAATTCGGGGTCATACCAAGTGCCAACCATATAATTATCTTTTTCAAAATACTCAACGTGTGATTTAATATATTCCAATACATCTTTGTATGTAAGATTAGCAACGTGTACTGTATCAGCTACGCCGCCCACAGCATATCCACCTTTCAACGCTAAACCAGTTCCCGGAAAAATAGTTGCACCGCCATTTTCAATAGAATGTTTATAAACAATTTTTGCCAACTTGTATAACCACACATCTTTTTCTTTGGCATAAAAAGCAGCTTGCTTTAAATTTTGAATATAGGCTTGCTTAGCCATTTTAATCCTAGTATTAAATTGCGTAGGATATTTAATGTCTTTATGATTAAAATATGGCTCATAACCTTTTTCAGTAAGTAAAGAATCCTGTTTTAATTGTTCATATAACAAAACAGATGTTTCAAGGTTGTAATCCCATTTGCGTAACTTAAATTTCCTCATAACTTATTTCCCCCGCCCCCGACAACAACCGGGGGCGGATTTTTCTATAAGAAAAAACGCTTGATATCTCCCCACATGCGCCAAAAACGATACGGATAAAAAAGCGCATTGGATAATAAAAACGTCGCTAAACCCAGCCAATAGCCCTCTATTATTGCCGGATAGCGGCGGTATAGTTTGCGCGTTAATATTAATCCTATCAACACAGACCACAAAATACCCAAAAGATATTCCATTTATCCTCCTTATTGACGGCTTACCACAAAAATGCGGCCCGTCGGAAAAATCTTCAAAACTACGTCCGTATTAAATTGCTTACGGGAAATATCTTTGGCTATTTCCAGCATCCGGTCTATGGACATATTACTAATATCTAATGTTATAGAAGATACGCCATACGTTTGTCCCCCGTATGGGAAAAACCCGCCGAAACCCCGGCCCCACGCATATTGCACGCGGTAATCATCTACAAAAGATAAATCACGCGCACCCAACTTAAACGACGACGGGAAAACCAACATTCCCCCACCGATAAAACCTGTCTGACGGGAAAATTTTTTCTCATTTTCGACACAACGGCTCGCCATAAGGCCATATACACCGGGGAAACTTGTTCCGTGGCGCATAAAACAATAAGATACTTCCAAAACGCCTTTTTCTACCACAAAAGGCCCACTCGTACGTTTGAATTTACTACTGTTTGATTCAAAAAACATATTTCCTCCTTAATATTTCGCGCCGTGGGCGAGTAAATAGCGGTCTACCTCGTCCAAGCGGCACTCGCCTTTACGCGGGTCGCCCATCCACGTTAAAATAGACCGGCCGCTTGCTTTGTGGCGCGCATTTACATCAATTCCATGCTCTACAAGCCATTTAATTATCCGCAACAGATGCTTCTGTTCTACCATTCCCATACGCACATAAAAAAGCGCATTAATGCCGCTATAATCTTGCGCATTGATATCCGCGCCGTAAACGAGCAATTTTTCCATTACGTTGATATGGTCGTAATAGGCGGCTATCATTATCGGTGTGGCTCCTCTATCACCCGGCTCGCGGATATTGGGGTCTGCCCCTGCCTCTAACAGGCGAGACACGCCGCGCAAATAATTAAATCGAATCGCACTTGTAAGCATAATACTGTCTCTATAATACACACGGTTAGGGTCCAACCCCGCTTTAAGAAGCCGCTTCAAAATATGCGGTTTTTCACTGATACTAATCAACAAATCCGGCCAATCGCCCACGATTTTCGCTCCGTTTTTCAGCAAAAAACTAACCATTTGCGTGTCATTATTACATGCGGCGCGCTCTAACGGCGTTTCGCCGTACTCATTGGGCTCGTTTACATTCGCTCCAGCAGCCAAACACGCCTTTACACGCAAGATATTACCTGTTCCTATGGCATCTACTAAATGCATAAATTTCCCCTATAAATCGGTATCCTTCACGGCCTACTTGGCTATATTACGCAAAAAACACGCAAACGCTTCCGCACGATCTCCGCCAATGTAATCTTTAGCGATTATTTTTCCTTTGAAATACAACTCAAAAAACAACCGCTTGCCCGCACCGCCCAAAGTCCGCCCGAAGAAAAAGCGGAACGTATAATCCCCGCTGTCATACGTACGGTAAAAGCCATAGGTGGCTCCGCCAAAAACATACGTTCCTTGTTGATTTACTTTAACATCTAGTTTGGAAACACACAAAAGCGCCGGATAAATTTCTTCATGTTTTGGCTCTATTTGCCAACTGTATTTCTCTTCCATAATTTCCTCTCTTTTTATATCGTTAAGCCCCTATGCGTAAAAACAACTTTGAGGGGAAGTTGCTGTAAGGACCACCGTATGCGGTCCATTTACTTGTAGGATAACATAATCGGGCGACAACATATTGTCACCCGTTTTGTTTTGCCGTCGGAGATTTTTCAGTGTTTTTGGGCCTTAAGGTCTAGTACCTGCTCTTTGATTGTATCGTAAACGCTCGCATTTTGTGGGTCATCTTTTTGGGCCTGCTCTATCACTTCCAAGGCCTTATCAAATTGCCTCTCATACGCATACATCGTGGCTGCAAAGTGCGTCTGCCCGAATTTACTTTTGTATGCGGCATTAAACAATTTCATAGCACCTTGATAGTTCTTATCGAGCATACATAAATAAATCCAATAAAAATGCAATACAATATCGGTTTTATTTTGTTTCAAGCCGTCTGCTATATACTTATATGCTTGTTGATGGTCTTTTAGTGTATAACAAATCAAAACTGCTTGTCTGTATCCCCTAGGGTCTTTAGGAGCGGATTTAATAAATTGGTTGCACCAAAACAATGCGTCCTTATATTGCCGATTCAACCAAGACCAACGGGCCATCACATGAAAAAGTTCCGTCTTTTGCCATTCGGCATATAAAGCATTTTTTTCTTTCTGATTAAACTGCCGGCATATTTCCAACGCAAACAACAACGTGGGATAAGGTTGTTCTTCCATCTTTGCTTTCGATAACAAACCGGACATCAATAACTCGTCAGTAGTATTAAAAAATACCTGTTTGCATTCGTCCTTTTGCTTTTTCTGTTCTTTGCGCCCGGCTTTTTCTACTTCTTTTTGAATAGGCAACACCCATTGAACCGGCTTTAGAGGAGTATTTTTATTCAAAACATCCAGTGTTTGCACAAAGGCCAACGCATTTTCTTTAGTTACTTGAAATTTTGCTAATTGGAAATCGGAACGCAACCGATAATTTACGTTCTGTTCATTGGGCTTGTAGAGCGGCAACCCTGCCATTTGTAATAAATTGACATCGCGCGTAATGGTACGTCGGCTTACACCACACTCTTGCGCCGCATGGTCCAAATTGAGCACGCCGCTGTTAAGCGTAATTATCAATTTAATCAGCCGGGTAAGTTGTTTGATTTTCTCTTGTTCGGCTTTTTTCTTTTTTGTGGTAGGTTTCTTCGGCAATTTAGTAAAATCTTTCTTTGTTTTCATCATTTTCTCCTATTGCACATTATCCCGTAAAACATCCACAATTTTGACCATGGCCCATGTGTCTTGCTCGCAGTATTTGAGCAAGTCCTTACGCAACTGCTCCAGTTCGGCGGGCGGTAATTTCCCAGCATATAACACGTCAAAAGCGTCCATGGCATCGCCGCCGTTGGCAACCGCCATGCCCTCGTAACTCATCTCCGGCACAAGAGCGGGTAACACCTTTTTTATCGTCCAACCGCATTTCATTTTGGGGTGCAAGTAATCGGCCTTGAACACATCCCCCGTATCGGCAAACCGCTCGGTCATCTCCAACAAACGGCAGGAATCTTCCTTGGAAAGCATCACGTCGCGAACAAGTCCTTCTATGCATGATTTTTCAAATCCGGCATTATGGGCTATCAGCGTACCCGACGCACCAATATATTTTAGCAACGCCGCCGCACAACCGGGCCGCGGATCCTCTTTGCCGGTGGAAAGATACTCATAATGCTCAAATGGGCCGTTCGGTTCGCGCTGTACATGCAAGGAAAACTGGAACGGAATTTGCTGATAAGGCCGCGAATATTTCCACAAAGGTACGACAGGGTTAGTCGTTTCAAAATCTAAATAATAAAGCGGATAAACTAATTTATTTAGCCACGCCGCCACCCCTGCATGGTTAATATACGGCTTTTGGGTGCGATACACCTCCAACCAACGGTTTTTCGTTTCATTCGTAAAACTATTGGGCGGCAAATCCACCACGTGCAATATACCTTTGGCAATGTATTTACGCGCCGTAACACTTTTTTGACAAATTTCAAACACGGAGCCATCCGGTATATCTTTCCAACAATAGTCGTGGCACTCGCACCCATCACATTTGCTTTTGTCTAATTCTGCCTCCGGCTCAGGGGCGGCAAGTAGTTTTTCAATGGCGGCTAAATTTTCTTCAATATCCTCGTCCGGGAACAACTCGCTATCCATGGGGGTTAATAGGAAAAATTGGCTCAAGTCCGGCTCGTCAGTTGTCATAAAATAGTCGGAATTGATGTGCATGAGATAACAATGCTCCGGCATAACACCACAACGAGAAAGCACATAGCGTTGAATGGAAATATCGTCCACATAAATAGCATCAATCTTGCGCCCGCTGCTTTTTACTTCCACCAAATTCCACCCGGTGGGCGTTTTTTCCAAAATATCCACAAATACCAAAATACCGTTATAAGTAAAGGCAGCCTCGTAGATAGCCGGTACACCCTGTGCCATGAGTTCTTGCGTTCGTTTAATGGCTTCTTGCGGGTTTTTGTAGCCGTCTTTGACCAGTACTCCACCTGGGAAACGCTTCCAAGCCAATTCGCCGATGAAATGGCCTCTATCAAAGATTTTCTGCTGGGCAGCATCCGGCGGAGTGAGTACCTCTTTTTTATTGCGCTGCAGCCACAAATGTTTGGGGCAACCGCGGTATTTTGTGTATTGTGATTTGGATAAATTCATAAGCACCTCTTAAATTTATGATAGCACATCAAAAGGCCCAAAACATAATGCTAAGGAGTTTGCCGTCTTTGTCGTACAAATCGCACGAATACGCCAAATCCCGCTTGGTACGCTCCAGTAGTTCTTCGCCATCTTTGGCAAACAAGTGTGAAACGCCCTTTTCATCTGTTTTGGAAATAATTTCAAAATAAACATAGCCACGATCAGTAACGTAGGTACCGCCCCATACTACTTTATCCCAAGGAATCCCTTTATCAATCATCCCCTGCGTACCGCCGTGCGCATGCATAATGTTCAAAAAACGTTGTATGTTTCCTCTAATTGATTCAAATTTCATACTCGTCATCCTCCTCTGTTTTATAATCAGATGCTTTGCTAACCACATTGCCTTTTTTATCGTACAAATTCCACCAAGTTACTACCGTTTTTACAGACATGATGTGTTTGATCCTAAACTCGGTTACTTCCAGTTTATCTTCTCCCACTTGCTTAACAGTATACTTTTTATTAATGGCCTCATCTTTGGCATATTTTACATTGGCCCAGTCTATGGGATGTTTCAGCACAAACGGCTTTTTGTCCTCTTCGTCCCACTTGGCTTCTAACTTTTTGTGATGTTCACGCCAAAGCATATCTTCCACAAAAAACGCTTCACAACGGGGCAAATAATCTTCGTCTAATTTGTGTTCATCGGCACATTTTTTAATATCGTTCCAATAGTCATCTTCGGTATAGCCCTTATAGCCAATCCAAGAAATTTCAGGTTCCTCATCAAAATAAAAGCGATTTTCCACCCGGTTCCAATGACGGTAATCATAAATAGAAATCCCGAAAAGTACACCTAAAATAGTTACCTCTATGCTTGGGCCGGCATGGTCCGTATGACGAGCCCATCCACACTCTATTTCAAAGACGTCACACCCAAAATACGCAATTTGCATATCCAGAGCCTTATATTTCATACCCAAGAAATGGTGGATAACCTTACTCCAATTGATTTTTTCAACATACTTCCAAAACATAACTACTCCTAGCCCCGGCCACCGTGATGACCGGGGCATTTTCCACACTTAGTATTTGCGGCTTAAAAAACCGCCACAAACCGGACATTTGGTATTCAAAGTCGGGTTTGCGAAGGTAAATACCTGATGGCATTTATTACACTCGTACTTTGTTTCTGGCATATTTTTCTCCTATACATAATTTGTACTTCCCTTATAGGATAATAAACCCGCGCGACAACATAGTGTCGCTGTACATTACATACACTTTCACATGCGCCACCATGATATTTCGTTTGGGTCGGTAGGCCATCGTAGTATATATCCCTTTATTATTCTTGGTCCTAAGACGGTTGGGCATTTCCAAATCAATAAGAAATCCCACCTATAGTGAGTAGACAATTTGACCTTGAAACCGCCTTCTTGACAACATTAAGCACGGCATGTTGCCTTTCGTGCTCAGATTAAGACAAACAACTCTAAACCTAAGAGTGAAGTGTTTGGGGCCGGATGGCAAATCATGTCTAAGGTGTTAAAGGCAGGATTCTTAACTCCCTCCTTAATTGTTAATTTCGAGTGGAAAGAGCAGAATAAGCCTAAACAACGTATCCTATTCTTTCCGTTCATCCCCAAGAGTAACCTGAAACATTACAAACTGAGTGCGGAAGCGAGACGTGCCAACTATGAGATGTTCCGGTACACCAAGCTACTAGAGTAACCACACTTCGTCTTATTTGATAAGTAATCAGACTATCTAAACACCCCTATTGTGGCAGATTGAGGGTGAGCGAGCACAAGCAGTGCAAGCGCAGACCGGGCCGCCAAGCATGCGTTAGCATGCGCGGGCGGGTGCTGCCACAACAAAGAAGGCCTACTGAAGTAGGCCCTTCGTACAAATTAGTTTGATGTGTGGGTTATTCTCTAGCTCCGGCTTGTTTTAGTAGTTCTACAATTTTTGTATTTCCGGCCTTTTGGGCTAGTTTAAGAGGGGTGTTTCCATCTTTGTCTGTGGTATTTATGTCCGCATTGACATCAATTAGATTGGCTACTAATTCATAATCCCCTTCTTGGGCAGCTTGAAGAAACTGCTGGTCCATCAATTCAACTTGTGTCAAATTTTGGGAAGTCCAGGGGTCTGTTTCGGCTTTACTTTTTGCTGTTCCTTCCTTGGCCCCGGCTTGTTTTAATAGTTTTACAATTTCGGTATATTCTTCGTCTTTCGCTCGTTGCAGAACAGTTTCACCGTCAAATTTTATATTCACGTCTGCTCCTGCTGCTAATAACAACCTAACTACTTCGGTATTTCCTGTATAAGCAGCGTAAAACAAGGGAAATTGTCCCCCTTGACTTACCACGTTTACATTCGCCCCGGCAGCAAGTAATACTTTCACTACGCCTATTTTATCATTACACATTCCAACTCCACAGGGCATTACTGCATATAACAATGCGGTTTCTCCTGTATTATCTATGGCATTCACGTTCACTCCGTTTGCCAACAGTGTTTTTACCAATTCCAACAAACCAGCTTTACTGGCAATCATTAACAACCTTTTGCCATTTTTTCCTTTAGTATTTATCCGACTATTCCACAATGTTTTGACTATATTGGGAAAATCCGAATCAATAGCAGCAACTAAAGCTTCATTTTTTTGGGCTGCTCCCGCCGCTAATAACAGTTCTACTATCTGATTTTTGTTATTTTCATCATAATCGCCTTCGCTATCCATCCCTACACAGGCCCATACCAATGCATTATTCCCTTCTTCATCTTTAGCATTTACATCTGCACCCGCGGCCAAAAGTTTTTTTACATCCTCCACATTCCCTACATAACTTGCCCATTGTAAAGCTGTGTTCCTTTTGTCCTTACTGTGTGCATTTACATCCGCACCGGCTTTGAGTAATAAATCAAAAACGTCCTCATAATTTCCTTCGGATGACATATAACTATAATCTTCTTGGTATAGTCCCATCAAGGCAGTATTGCCATATTTATCTGTGCCATTTACATCTGCTCCTGCGGTTAATAATTGTTCTACCGCAAATGCAAAACCGCGTCGGGCCGCTAGGTTTAAAAGGGGTTCCCCTTGTTCGGTTTTTTGGTTAGGGTCTGCTTTTTCTTGTTTTAAGAAATAGACAATAGCATCTTTATCATCCGTTCGGATAGCTCCTTCTAAAGTTGATGCTTTTTGAGCTGGACTTCCTTTGGATTGCGGTAAAGAGGACTGGGCAGATTTTAGGTCATAATCGGCAGGCATTTCGGCAATATCAGCCGGTTCTTTATTACACGCCGATAAACTAAATATAAATAAACCAGTCATCAAAAGACCAGCTATTCGTGTAAATTTTTGCATAATATCTCCCCTAAATTCTGTGTATATTCTTATTATAAAACATTTACCGAACCTCTGCGAAACTTTATACCTCGTTTGCGTCGGGTCGGGTCATACCTAAACTGTACGTAAACAATTATTGTGTTTGATTGTGGTAAATCCAAACTTCTTTTCGTAGCAGAAAGTCCTATATTTTTGCACTATATCATGGCTGGGAGTAATTTTATTGACGCAGTGCGTGAATATGTGCTGCAAACAGGGTGTCCGTTTTTCCCCAATTGACTGGACTAAATAGCACGGCAGAGCGAGTGTCCAAAAAGTGTCCAAAATACATCCCAAATGGTTCAATTTGGTTCAACTTCATTCAAAATAAACACCCTGCAAAGTTAATGCTAAGACTCAACCCAAAAGCGTAATCTTTCAGACGGAAAACTTTTATTATCGTGCTAGATTTTGTATAATGATTTTAGATTTAAGCCCAGTTGGCGCAGCGCTTGTAACATAAAGTACGTTCCCGCTCTTTGGGAACGCGCCGATATGGAAAAAGTAGTAACGAAGTTTGACAATTTAAGTAGTAGATAAGAATTTCCGCCCAGTTGGCGCAGCGGTAGCGCGTTCCCTTGACATGGGAAAGGTCACAGGTTCAATCCCTGTACTGGGCATTTTTTATTGGCATTTTTGCCAATAAAAATGCCCTTGTAGGAACAACAACTGCTTGTTGTTCCGTCAGGGATTGAAAGCCGCAGCCATATCCGAGTTTGAGCGCATCGCGCGAAAGGCGAGGATGGCGAGGCGGGGCCGCGAGCGGCGCGCGTCAGCAAGCCGACTTGTGGACAATCCCCCTGTACTGGGCACCATTGAAAAACCCGTCCTTGAGACGGGCTTTTTAATGGTCAGTAGCGCACCAACTGCTTGGTGCGCGGCAGGGATTGAAAGGCGCAGTGATGTTTTTGCTAACACATGTCCATCATACGCATGTAAAAAGAGCTATCAGCATCGTCAATCGTCTCAATCCCAATCCCAATCCCGATCAGAATCTTCAATTGTCCAATTCCCTTGTAACATATCACACAAATGCAAAGTTTTCTCCTTTCTAGAACCAGTACATCTACGACTACTCACGTTACCGGAATTATAATCTATCTCCAATCTTACGCCTTTGCCATCATCGTAGTTTATGGGATAAACTCCTATAGTACAGTGGTCATTCCACCAACAAGTTGAAGTGTATTGATAATAACCATCATTGCACACCTGATTCATGTTTCCGGCATCACACGTCAGCCCTTGCGTTAGCCCCAAAGCTCCTTCATACAGCAGCCACCTTGAACTCCCCCGAATAGTATTCGGATCGTATAAAATAATGGCCCCACTACCGCTCTGCATCTGGGGTTGTTCCAAATAAAAAAGCTCTATTTGCTTTTCAATAGCATTTACCCGCGTTATTGCCTTAGCAAAATGGGCTTTTCTTACGGCTTTTTGGTATTGCGGCAATGCTACACTTGCCAGTATGCCGATGATGAGTACCACGACAAGTAATTCAATCAGTGTGAAACCCATTAAATTAGGTGTTTTGCCGCACTTGATGCGGCATCTCCCGATTTTACTTCGCACGCTAGACCACCCGTCAGAAACAAAAAAGCGGGAGACCCCGGATAAAAACTCTCCGGGGAAACAAACTAATTTTACGACATCTTTTTTATTTTCATTTCTTCCTAAACGACTCAACCTTTCTTTTTGCATACAATTTGCTCCTACCGCCACTCTCGTCATTCCGGTACTCGCCGTACGGGCGTATACGGAATATAGCGCGGCCTTTTATTAAAGATTCTTCCAACAAATAAAATGTAGCAAAAAAAAAACAATGTCAAGTGAAAAATTTTATCGTCTAAAAATAATGAAAATAACGAATAAAACCCGTCCTTGAGACGGGTTTTTCACAAACAGCGCGTGCGAAATTGGGCGCGCTGTTAATATCAAACTTTATTTTATTCGGGCAAGGAAATTTCCGGTGCCGGCGGTAAAGCGGATAAATCTTCCTCAATTAGTTCCGGCAATTTCCGGGCCGCTTTGACACGCATATCTTCTAACTTCTTGGCCGAGGCCACAATGCCTTTGTTGCCGCGCAATGTTTTGTCTGCTTTATCGTAGGTATCTGTCAACTGGGTAATTTTCGTGTGGATATCTTCCATACGCGAAGCAAAAAGTCCTACCCGCTCCAACATTTCCTGTGCCGTCTTAAAAATTTGCTCGGTCAGTTGTCCGGCGCGTTCTTGACGCCAGAGATTTTCGGCTACCTGCAACACCGAGAATAAGTTAGATGCCGTCACGATTGCCACGCGGTTTTTGCGGGCGATTTCGTTTAATTCCGGTTTGGCCTGAACGGCTAAGAAATAAGCAAATTCCACCGGGATAAACATAAACACAAAGTCCAATTTCTCGTTAGGCAGTAAGGTGGAATAATCTTTATCCGCCAGTTCTTTGATATGTTTTTCTACCGAGGCCACATGTTCTTTTAGCGCGGAGGTTTTGTCTTCTTCCGTCGTGGCAGCTTGCCATTTCATATACGCCGTTAGCGACATTTTGGAATCAATCACAAAATCGCGCTTGCCGGGCAAATGCAACACAAAATCGGGCTGAACGCGGCGGTTTTCATCCGTCGTCATAGAAACCTGCGTATCAAATTCCGCTCCTTTACGAAAACCGGCCGCCGTCAGTACATCTTCCAAAATAATTTCTCCCCACGAGCCTTGTTGTTTGGGGCTTTTAAGTGCCTCGGTTAAGTTTTGGGCTTCTTGGGATAAATTGGCGTTTAACTCTAGCGTACGGTTAATAGCATTTTGCAACGAGCCGTGTCTTTCGGCACTTTCGGTGCGCAAATCGCCGACTTGTTTGGTAAATTTCTCCATGGTTTCTTTAAGCGGAGAAACCATTTCGTTATTTTTTGCAGAGAGTTCGGCGCGTTGTTCTTTTAACGTATCGGCGGCCAGTTGCTTAAATTCGGCCTTAGCGGTGGCTTGCAGCGCAGCGAATTTTTTATCTTGCTGGGCAAGTAATTGATTGGCGAAATTTTCCTGTCCGGCCTTGGCTTTATCTAACGAAGCAAGCTGCTCGCCGAGTTGGGCGATTTTAATATCCTTTTCTTTATCGGTTTGGGTAAAGGCAGCCACCTGCCCGGATAAATTTTTAATCTTTACATATGCAAGCACACCGACGATAACGGCTCCGGCTAAAAACGAAATAAGTATTTCCATGATTCCTCTCCTGTTTTTATTTTAATTTATTTTGGCGGTTGTTTCAAAAAACCCACCGCTTGTATAGTGTACATTTTACGCACGACAACGCATTGTCGCAAGAAGCCCAGCCGCCTTTTTGCCTTTTATAGCCTTGTTTGGCAACGGCAAAGACCAACCTAATTTTGACAGGCCGGAAAATAGGTCTTGACACATCAAAAAAAAAAACGATAATAGTTGTAGCAGTAAAAAATGGAAAACAGGGATGTCATGCTGAATGGGCGGCCCGCAGGGTTTCAGCATCTCCACCTTGTTTCTGTTTTATAAAGCGGTAGAGATCCTGAATCAAGTTCAGGATGACAACTTTTATTAAAGGAGAAATTTATGAGAAAAGAAAATCAATTAAAAAGTTGTTGTGAAAATAGCCTGTCATCCCCGAACACCCACCACTCGTCATCCCGGTGCTCGCCGCACGGGCAAATGCGGAATATAGTGGCGGGTGTTCCTAACGCCTCGCTATATCCCGGTTTTGCCCGTGCGGCGAGCACCGGGATGACGAGCGAGGCGAGCGTAGGTTTCACGCTTATTGAATTATTAGTGGTGGTGTTAATCATCGGTATTTTGGCGGCGGTGGCTCTGCCGCAATATCAACAGGCGGTATTAAAAAGCCGTTTTATACAAGCAAAAACTTTAGTGAATGCGCTTGCCAAAGCACAAGAAGCATATTATATGGCTAACGGAGAGTATAGCCAAACTTTTGATGCGTTGGATGTGGATACTCCGGCTTATACGGAAGAAACCACCCAAACAGTAGGTCAAAAAAATCGTCCGACAAGAAAATTTCCGTGGGGCGCGTGTACGCTATGGGAACAGGGGACGGTATCGTGTTTGATAGGAGAATCTTTACTCTGGGAGCAGTTTTTAGACCACTATCCTAATGCCCCCGCCCGGTTTACTTGTGCGGCATATGATACGAATCTTTCTTCTAAGGAAAACAAACTTTGTAAAAACGAATCCGGTTTGAGTACCCCCAGCGTAACCGGCGATTATTATATCTTTTGGCAGTTTTAATTATCTCAAAAAACCCCGGTACTCGCCGTACGGGCGAACACGCGGGGTTTTTTCATGCGCAATCAAAACGAACTTAATCAATATCTTTCATATTTTCAAATACGGTGTTTAACTGTTTATTGACCGTATAGAACGTCGTACAGCGCGGAATATCTTTTAGACGTCTTGCACCGATGTAGGACATCGTACTTCGCAGTCCGCCCAAAATGTTTTCCATGACGTGTTCCACCGGGCCGGTGTAGGGAATTAGTTTTTCGCGGCCCTCGGTGGTACGGTATTTGGCCATACCGCCAAAGTGTTTTTGCTGGGCCAGGCGGGAACTCATGCCATAAAATTCTTTATATTGGCGAATTTCTCTTTTGAGTTCGCCTGTTTTTTCGTCA
>Ga0247610_10002246_pt1 | contig 22594 bp, 15 predicted proteins | sample 174DNAGHGhighgp2_FD_193483 | JGI IMG/M metagenome (GOLD analysis project Ga0247610, IMG submission 193483) | Sheep rumen microbial communities from Palmerston North, Manawatu-Wanganui, New Zealand - 1742 DNA GHGhigh gp2 | ecosystem: Host-associated > Mammals > Digestive system > Stomach > Rumen...
CAGCACGGCGAGCAGCTTTTTCATTTTAATGTCCTCCTTGATCCTTCAGATTGTAAAAATGTGTTTTCCTGGGAACGGGGCAAGTATAGCACCTTTCATACGGCGTGTCAATAGGAAAAATGAATTTTTATTCAATTATTTTTGTATTTATTATAATTTAAGCATATATAAACAAAAATATTCATTATCGTGAGAATATATGCATAATTACTGGCAAATATGGGCGGTATCGCGCCCGGCTTTACATTTTCGATGGAATTATGATAGAATAAGCGGGAATAAACGGGGGAGGCAAGGCCATGGCAGAAAAGCTGATCGCCATCATGGGCACCAACGCTTCCGGCAAAAGCGGCCTGGGGGTGGCCCTGGCGAAGAAATACGGGGGCGAGATCGTGTCCGCCGATTCCCGGCAGGTGTACCGGGGGCTGGACCTGGGCAGCGGCAAGATCACGCCGGAGGAGATGCAGGGGGTGCCCCATCATCTGCTGGACGTGTGCGCTCCCGGGGATTTTTTCTCCATGGCGGATTTTCAGCGCCTGGCTTACGCCGCCATCGACGGTATTCTGTCCCGGGGCAAAATGCCCTTCCTGGTGGGCGGCACCGGGCTGTATGTGGACGCGGTGATCGACGGGTACGAGCTGTCCGACCGCGCGCCGGACTTGCAGCTGCGGGAAAGATTGGAAACCTATGACACCCCGGCGCTGTACGAAATGCTGAAGGAGCGGCTGCCGGATACCGACATCGATCCCCGGAACCGCAACCGGGTCATGCGGGCCATCGAACGGTTGGAAGCCGACGATTACCGCCCCGGCAGGCGCTGCCCGCGCTACGAAACGCTGAAATTGGGCGTCACCTGGCCCCGGGAAATCCTCAAGCAGCGCATTGACGAGCGGCTGGAGCGGCGATGGAAGCAGGGGATGCTGGATGAGGTGCAGCGCCTGCTGGATGCGGGGGTGAGCCCCGGGTTCCTGGATAAGCTGGGTCTGGAATACCGCTATATTTCCCGGTATCTGCTGCATGAATTGACTTACGATCAGATGATCGACGAGCTGGGCCGCGCCATCAAGCGCTTCGCCAAGCGGCAGATGACCTGGTTCCGCCGGGAAGAGAATTTGCACTGGCTGGATATGAGCGGCGATCCCGTGGGCCGGGCCTGCACGCTGATCGACGCATTTTTGCAGGGGAAAGCCGTATGACCGAAGCGTTTGCCCTGACCGGCGGGCATCCTCGCTGGGAAGAATTGATCCGGTTTGCCGATGCAAGCGCCTGGCGCGCCGGGCCGTACCTGGCCAATCAAATGCGTGCCGACGCCTTTCTGCCCTGGGAAAGGGTGTTCGCCGTCTGCGTGGACGATGCGGTGGCCGGATACTGTACCCTCACGGCGCATGACGAGCTGCCGCCGGAAGCGGGCTTTACGCCTTTCATTGGATTTGTTTATGTGGACCCTGCTTTCCGCGGCCATCGCCTGTCGGAAGCGCTGATCGACGCCGCGTCGGCTTACGCCTGCTCCCTTGGCTTTGACCGGATTTACCTGATGAGCAGCGAAAAGGGGCTCTACGAAAAATACGGCTTTCGCCCGCTGGGGATGCATCCCACCATATTTGGCACGGAAGATCAGCTGTTTGTAAGAAGCACGAAGCGGGCATGAGCAACTTTTGGAGGCCTCTGTTTTTCGCGGCCTCTGTTTTCGAGGCCTCTGCGGCCTCGAGCTCTGCACCAGGGGGCAAGCCCCCTGGACCCATCCCGGCGATGGCAGAACAGTCGGCAAGCAAACTTGCGTGCGCCAGATACGCTTTACGAGGCTTCCGTGGCCTCCAAACCTTTGCACCAGGGGGGCAAGCCCCCTGGGCCCATCCCGGCGATGGCCGGATAAGCGAAAAACAAACTTGATTGCGCCAGAAACTGAATAGGCTGCAAGGCAGCTCCCGGGTAAAGGAAAAAGGCCGGGATTCCGGTGGAGAAAGCTTGCTTTCTCCACCGGAATCCTGACCTTTTTCGCTGCGTGCCTTTGGCACACAGCTGGGCCGACGAAGTCGGCCTGCCCGGGAGCGATGTTACACGACGATGCTGTTCGTTATATGCTAAAGATTATATGGCATATACCTCATCCGGCGCTTCGCGCCACCTTCCCCAAAGGGGAAGGCTATGGCACCCTTTTTGTTTTCTCACCCGTTTCTGCGGGAAATCGCGTTGCTTTTTCGCCCAAGCTTCATCCGCTGGATGATGGGATCCGGGGAGGCTTTGCCGCCCCGGCGGGTCTGGGCAGCGCCCAGGAAAGGCATCCGAGAAAGAACGCCCCGGTCGTCTCCTCTTCCGTTTCTGCGGGAAACTGCATTGCTTTTTCGCCCAAGCTTCATCCGCGGGATGATGGATCCGGGGAGGCTTTGCCGCCCCGGCGGGTCTGGGCAGAGCCCAGAAAAGGCATCCGGGAAAGAATGCCCCGATCGTTGCTTCCCCTGCCGTTTCTTCTTACGCATCCGACGGATGGGGGACCGATGCAAAGCCCGTTATTCCTCCTCGGCCCAGGCTTTCAGCAGGCGCACCGCGTCGGCGGTGAGGGCGCGGATGGACAGATCGCTGACGCCCACGATGATGTTGTCGCAGTGGTTCACCGGCAGCAGCAGTTTTTTGGCGCTGCTCTGGCCCACGGCCTGGGCCATGCGGGGCGTGATTTCTCCCAGCAGGGAATCGGCGATGGCGATGCCCACGGGCCCCAGGATCACCTGCGCCTTTTTTGCGCAGACGCACACGGCGTTTTCGCCGGTTGCGGCCTGATGAGCTCCCGCTTTGAGCATGGCGGCGGTGGCGGCGCTGTTGGCGCCAACGGCGGTCAGCTCGCAGGGGATGCCGGAGGCAAGGATGCTTTCCACCAATTGTCTGCCGATACCGCCGCCCTGACCGTCGATCACCAGAATATTCAGTTTCTTCATATGACACTCCTTTCGGGCGCGGGCCCTTTCAAGAAAGCCGCCGGCAGGTCATGCCGACGGCTTGAAATCATGCTTTGGGATTATTCGCCATCCTCCGAGCGCTGTGTGCGGCGGTGACGGCGGCGGGGCGCTGCATCGGCAGGCTGATCAGCCGCATCCTGCGCGCTTTCCCCGTTGGCCTGTTCAGCCGGGACCTTGATTTCCTCCGCTGCTTCCTCTGCGGCGGTCTTGATGGCCTCGCCGGCTTCCTGCGCCATCTGCTGAATGGACTTGATGGTTTCCTTTTCCTGATCCTCCCGGGACAGCGTGGGCGCGGGTACGGGTTCTTCGGGCTCTTCCTTGGCTTCCACCCGGGTGACCCGGTAGCCGCCTTCGCCGTCCCAATCGGGCAGATCGTCCAGCTCGGGGGCGTCCTCGGCAGGCGTCATGGTATGATCCTTGGTCAGTTCCTCGTCGGACTCCAGGATGTCCATGCTTTCTTCCGTGCGGGCTTCGATGCCTTCCAGCTCTTCATCAGCGGGCTCGGTGTAATCCCGGCGTTCGCTCAGCTCCAGATGATCGAAAGCGGCGTTGGATTTGGCTTTTTTCACCAGGCGAACGATAGAGCTGACTAGAAAGAGCGCAAACGTGACGCCAAAGAGCACGCCCAGAATGGGAAGAGCGGTATCGAGAATGCCCTGAGCGGGTTCGCGCCAGGAATCCAGGGGCGCTGCCGTGGCTTTCACATAGGGAGCCACCGTCGCCACCGGCACAACGGTAGGCGCGCTGGTGGGCTGCGCGTAGGTGATCTGCACGGTGTTGGAGTCAAAGGTCACGGTATTGTTCAGGGCATCCTTGACCGATGCGGTGAAGCGGAATTTACCGGCCTGGGAAATGCGCACGTCCCGGGTGAGGACGGTGCTGGCCCCGGGCTCCAGCGCGTCGATGGTATAGATGGCGGTATCGCCGTGACGGATCGCAATTTTTTCCGCCTTCACGTTGCTGTTGTTGGTCACCGTCAGGTGGAAGCGCACGTCGGCGGGAATGCTGGGCACGGTATCCTGATCCGAGGTCAGGTTCAATGTGAGCAGCAGGGTTTTTTCCGGGTCGAACACGCCGATGGTCAGTTCCTTGGGATTCAGGGTGCGGGTTTCGCCGGTATTGTCGGGCAGGCTGGCGGTCAGCTTGAAGGTGGTGGGCTCCGTCAGGCGGAACTCCTTTTCTTCGGAAATGGTGGCGCCCGCCGGGATGGACAGGTTGGTGAGGATATCGCCCCGCTTTTCATCCACCACCCGCACGTTGGAATAGCTCACGTTGCCGTTGTTGGTGAAGGTGATCACCAGGGTGGCGGCTTCGCCGATGTTCACGCCGGTGGTGGGGGAGCTGACGTCGATTTTCAGATCAGGCTTGGCCAGGGGGATCACCGCGTCGGCCACCTTTTCGGTGAGGGTGCGGGTGGAGCCCTTGGTCTTGTAGGTGATGGTGGCGTTGCTGGTCAGGTCGGCATTGCCCATACGGGAGGAGAAGGTGACGCTGACGCGCTGGTTGGCCGCCAGGGTTTTCACGGTCTGGGCGGTCTTGGAAATATTTTCCTTCACCCGGATATCGGTCAATTCGATATTGCCGCTGTTGTAAAGCTCATACACCACGGTGGCGGTGCCGCCGGAGCGGACCACTTCGGGGGTGATGCTGCGGGTAATGGACAGCGTCACCTCTTCGCCCGCCGCTTCGATGCGCGCGGTGGCCTTGCGCTCCATTTCCACCATTTCGCCGTTATCGCCTTCGATCATGTACTTGAGCGTATAGGCGAATTCCCCGGCGTCCAGCTGGGCCTGCGTCACATTCCAGGTGCCTTCCCAGGAACGGAAGGCCTCGGCGGCCAGGGTGTAGCTTCCCTGATTGCCGAAGGACTTGACCACGTTTCCGGCGGGGTCATAGAGCGTGACGGGGTCGGTCATGTCTTCACTGCTGGTGTTGGTGGCCCGCAGGGATACCGTCACCGGCCCGGGCTCCGTCAGCGCCTTGGGGGTGACCTGGATGGTGAAGTCGATGGGATCGCTTTCTGCAAGGCACGCTGAGGACAGCACCAGCAGGAACGCCATAAGCAGGGCCAGCAGCCCCGCGATTCCGATCAGTTTGCGACGGGCAAGCATCATTGCCTCTCCCTCCTTCCCGGGCCGCGAAAAAACGCGTCGGGAGATAAATAGAAATCCGCTTTCTACATTTTAGTGCAAGAATGCGTTCATGTCAAGCAAAGGGTGCTTTTTCCGGGCGGAAAATAGCACTTTTTTACAGTTTCTTTTTGGTTTTTCTCTGCTTTGGCCATCAGGGAATGGCAAAGTTCAGCGCATCGCCGGTTTCAGGCACGTTCACAAAGGACTGAGGCACGTCGCCCACGATGATGGATTCGGCGATGAGCACCTGTCCGTTGAGAGCCACCTGCCGGGCGGAGGAGGGGATCACCAGACGCACCACGGTGTGCAGGGAAAGGTAAATTTTATGGCGTGTCTGGTTGATGCCCGCCGATTCAAACTCCGTGGAGAATGCGGCGGACACGGCGCTCACCGGCACGATGCGCACCTGTACCCTGGGCCCCAGTGCCGATAAAAACGGGATACCCAGGGCGGCTCCCAGCGGGATGGCCACGCTCTGGGCTTCGGCGCTTTCCAGGCGGCTTTGGGCCTCCAGGGCCGTCATGGTGGCCAATTCATTCATGCGCACGGCGTTGGCCTGCAGCATGGTGACACGGCCCTTTTCGTCGGTGCGCACGGTGATCATATCCTCGTAGGTCACTTCACCGCCCATGATGTTTCGCACGGCTTCGTTCAGATACCCTGCGGCCATGGCTTCGGCCCGGGCGTGGGCCATGCTGAGGATCACGTCCTCCAGGTTCCTCTCCAGCCACAGGAACAGGACCAGCAGCAAAAGCAGGATCAGCACGGCCCGCCGCAGGAAACGGCCTTTCTTTTTGCCGGCGTTTTTCTTTTCGCATTTTCCGGTCTGCATGCTTCATCCCTCCCGCCATAGGGTATGCGCGGGGCGGACGGAGATTGCAGGCGCGGGCCGGAAAGGGGATGCCCGTTACCGGCCCATCCAGCCGTCGTACTTCTGCACCAGGTCGTCGTTGTTTTCGGTTTTTTCCAGCATGGAGCGCAGCTGGGAAAGCGCTTCTTCGGGAGCGACGCCGGAAAGCATTTCCCGGATGCTGTCGGCGACGTGCTTTTCCTGTTCGGTCATGAGCAATTCGCTCTTTTTGGTGCGTGCGTTCAAGGGATCAAAGCCTAAAGCGCCCTCGCCGTTCAAAAGGATTTCCATGTTGGGCGTGCCTTTGATTTCATCCAGCGCCGCGGCGTCCAGCGCGGTTTCATTGGCGGCCAGGGCGATCACGGTGAGGCTGCCGGCTTCCCTTGTGTTCCGGGCGGAGCCGAAAAGCCGCTTGGGCCGCAGCATGGCGCCGGCGGCCAGGCCGTTTTGCAGCGTGCGGGCGGAAGCGGGGATCAGCTGGTTGCAGATGCGGACCATCTGGGTCAGGCTGTCCAGCAAAAGCACCGCGTCTTTTCCATCCTCCACCAGACGCTGCATCCGTTCGGTGAGCAGATCAAAAACGCGCTGCTGATCCTCGGGAGCCTGGTCAAAGGTGGTGGCGATCACGTCGGCCTTGAGGGCGTCCCGTATTTCGGTCACGTCCTCGGGGCTTTCGTTGACCAGCAGCACCTTCACCTGGGCCTTGGGATAATTGCGGCATATGGCGGCGGCCAGCTTTTTGAGCATATCGGCGGCCAGGGCGTGGTTTTTGCAGGTGATCAGCGCCCGCTGGCCGAAGCCCATGGGGGAGAGCAGGTCGATGAGGCGCAGGGCCTCGTCCTGGCTGCGGCCGGAGAGGTTGATGCGCTTTTTGGGGTATATGGCGGTGAAGGAATCAAAGGCGGGACGCGATTTTACTTCCTCGGCGGCGTGGCCGTTTATGTCGGTGATGTACAGCATGGCCACGTACCGGTCGCTTTCCCGCTGGGGCCGGGTTTTGCCCACCACATAATCGCCGGTGCGCAGGGCGAAGCGGCGGATCTGGGCGTTGGCGATATAAATATCCTTTTTGCCCGTCACGGTGCTGCGCAGCACCCCGTAGCCGTCGGGATGCATTTCCAATACGCCCTCGCCGTCGCCCACGTCGCCGGCGGTCAAAAGCTCGGACAGGGTGGGCCCGGGGGCCGGCGCGGCCTGATAATGCGCGGGCCGGGCTGACGGCTGCTGCTGCGGATAGCCCTGATAAGGCTGGCTGTCCGCAGGCTGATAATCCTGCTGCGGCGCGCTGTAATGCACCGGCCGGTAATCGCTGACGGCGCTTTGCTGCGGCTGCTGGGGCTCCGTCACGGTTTGCTCAGGGCCGAAACGGGGGGTATACGCGGCGGGAGCGGGCTTTTGCGGCGCGGCGCTCCAGGTGCGCTGAGGCGCGGAACCGGGGCGGGTATTGCTCCAGGTATTCTGCGTGCGCTGATACCCCGGCTGGGAATTCTGGTACGGCCTTGGGTTGTTCCATGCGCGGCTGCCTTCCATTGTAAAAGCGGGAGCCTTGGCGGAAATGCCGCTGAGGGAGGAGGCGGCGCCGGGGGCGCTCTGCGCGGGAGCCCGGGGCGTTATGGGACGGCTCAACGGCGCGTTGGGGGTCAGCACCGGGATATCGTCGTCCTCCGTTTCGTCGTCGGTAATAATGGCGGCGCTGCGGATGGGCCGGTGCATGGGCTGCCGGGGCTCTTCTTCCTGCGCGCCCCGGGCCTCGGCCAGCTTTTCGATAATGCCCTGCTTGTTGATGCCGGCGCCCAGCTTAACGCCCATTTCCTTGGCCAGCTTTCTCAGCTCCAGCACCGACAGTTTTTCAAGTTCTTCGCTCATAGGGTCCTCCTTATTGAAATAGCAAAAAGAAAAAGCTGCGCTTTTGCCGCTTGGGCATCAAAGAGCGCCGGGGGTACGTGTTTGCAGCTTTTCTTTCTTCAAACAATTCCGGGCCTCGTTTCCTGAATGATCCGAGGGAGACAGATTCGCATTTTGATCGCGCTCTGTGAAGCATATTATAACAGATTCACCGGCCGGATTCAATGGCTTTTTTCTATTTTACAAAATTTGATACAACGGCGTGCAAGCTTGTATACAAATTTCACGCGCCGGATCATTTGCCCACGCAGAAACGGGAAAAAATGTCGTCCAACAGCTTTTCATCCACTTGCTCGCCGGTGACCCGGCCCAGGGAGGCCAGCGCGCTTTGCAGGTCGATCACGGCCAGGGACAGGTCTTCTCCCGCCTCGCACAGCGCTGCCGCGCTGCGCAGGCTCTGCGCCGCTTCCCGGGCCAGGGCCATATGCCGCTGCTGGGTGAGCGCGCTTTCCCCGGCCCCCGCGCCAAAGGCGGCCACCCGCTTTTCCAGCTGGGCGATGCCCTCTCCTGTTTTGGCGGACAAAAGCACCGGATCGTCAAACGAAGCGGGATCAAGCGCCAGCGGCCGGTCGCACTGATTGAGCACGATGATGCGGGGCGCGTTTTCGGTGTCGCGCAGAAGCGCTTTGTCTTCTTCGGTCAATCCCTCCGCGGCGTTGAACACCGCGATCACCACGTCGGCCCCCCGGATGGCGCCTCTGGCCCGGTCCACGCCGATGCGCTCGATCAGGTCGCCGCTTTCCCTGAGCCCGGCGGTGTCGGAAAAATGGACCGTCAGCCCGTCGATCACCGTGTCGGCCCGGATCACGTCCCGGGTGGTACCGGGAATATCGGTGACGATGGCGGCATCCCTGCGGGCCAGGGCGTTGAGCAGGCTGGATTTGCCCACGTTGGGCCGCCCGCACAGCACCGCCTCGATCCCCTCCCGGGCTATGCGGGCGCCGCGCTCGTCGCAGGCGGCGTCCAGCTTATCCGCCAGGGCCAGGGCCCGGGGCAGCATGTCCCCGGCGGCCTCTTCAAACGATATTTCCTCCGGATAGTCGATGGCTGCCGCCGCGCCGGAAAGCAGGGAGATCAATTCTGCCTGGGCATCCCGGATGAAGGCGCTGACGCCGCCGTCCAATTGTCTGACCGCTGCCCGGGCAGCCCGGGCTCCGGAGGCGGAGATCAGCGCCATCACCGCTTCCGCGCGGCTTAAGTCGATCCGGCCGTTCATGAAAGCCCGGCGGGTGAATTCTCCGGGCTCGGCGGCCCGCACGCCCAGGGCGTACAGGGCCTGCAAAACGCTGCCGGCGGCGAAGGAACCGCCGTGCAGGTGGATTTCCGCCACGTCCTCCCGGGTGTAGGAGCGCGGTCCGGGCATGAACACGGCCATGCACTCATCCAGGGTTTCCCCCTGAAAGCGGATATGGCCGTAGTACATTTTCCGGGGCTCAAAGGGACGGATGGGGCAAAAAAGCGTCCGAAGCGCCTTTTCCGCATCCGGGCCGCTGACGCGCACGATGGCGATGCCGCCCTCTCCCGGGGCGGTGGCCAGGGCGCAGATGGTGTCGCTGGTCATGCGCTCGTATCCTTTCGCTGCTCTTGCTGTTTGACGATCCGGGGCACCTGGCCCAAGAAGGCTGTCAGGCTGTCGTCGCTTTGTACGGTCAGATCGCCGCCGGCCTGCCGCAGGGTCTCCCTTGCGATAAACAGGCCCATGCCGCGCCCTTCGCCCTTACCCGATACGCCGGCCTCGAAAATGGCGGCCTGCTTGTCGGCGGGGATGGCGGGGCCGTTGTTTTTCACTGTAAACGAATAGCTGCGCACGTCCTCGTTCAAATCGATCCACAGGGTGGGAGAGGGGGCGCCGGCCATGGCGTCCAGGGCGTTGTCGATCAGATTGGACAGCACCCGGCACATCTCCCAGGCGGGGATGGGCAGATTGTCCCAGGCGGCATGGACCGTCAGCTCCACCTTCACGTTCTTTTGCTCCGCTTCGGCCATTTTGGCCCTGAGCAGGGCGTTTACCGGAGCGCAGGCGGTCTTGAGCGCCTTGCTCACCTGCTGAATGTCGCCGTACACCTGCTCGATATAACGGTTGGCCTCTTCGTATTCTCCCATTTCGATCAGGCTGTACACCACCTGCAGGTGATTGAGGAAATCATGGCGCTGGGCCCGCAGGGCGTGATTGAGGTCGGTCATCTGGGTCACGGTTTCATCCAGGCTCTGCAGTTGGAGGCCCATCCGCCGGGCGTGCACGGCTTCTTTGATGTCCATGAACGCGCCGGAGGAAACGATGACGGTCAGGGTGATCACCATCAGCTTGCCCAGGGGGCCGCGCAGGGAGGGCGCCGTGTCGCCCAGCAGGATCAGCGCCGCCAGCGCAACCGCGGCGGCAAGCTCCAGCGAGTTGATCACGATGGCGTACACGGCCGCTTTATTCATATTCAACTGCGGTTTCACTTTCATGCGTCCATCTCCTTTCGCAGCGCTGCCAGCGCCCGTCTTTCCAGCCGGGATACCTGCATCTGGGTCATGTCCATTTGCCGGGCTGTTTCCCTTTGGCTGCATTGATCCCGATAGCGCAGGGACAGAAGCCGCCTTTCCCGGTCCGACAGCCGGGAGAGGGCCCGGGCCAGATCGCTTTTCTGCTCCGACCGCTGAAAGCCTTCTTCCGGGGAGGACAGGCGCTGGGCCAGGGTGAGGCCGTCTTCATCCTCCTGATCCAGGGAGAAGGTACGGCGGGCGGCCTGAGCCTGGAGCACGGTCAATACTTTCTCCAATGGCCAGTCCAGCGCCCCCGCCAGTTCCCTTGGCGCCGGCTCCCGGCGATGCGCGGCAAAAAAACGCTCCCGGGCGGATTGCAATTGGATGGATTGCTCCTGCACGGTCCGGGGAGAGCGCAAAAGGGCGCCCTTGTCCCGGATATAATTGCGCACCTTGCCTGCCAGGGTTGGGGTGGCATAAGTGGAAAAACGCAGGCCCAGGGCGGGATCAAAGCTGCGGATGGCCTGCACGCAGGCCAGGCACGCCACCTGGTACAGATCCTCGTATTCCACGCCCCGGGCGGAAAAGCGCCGGGCGATCAGGGCGCACAAAGGCAGCGCCGCAGCCAAAGCGGCGCTGAGCGCCTCCTCGCCGGGGTTATCGGCATAGGCGCAGGCCAGGGCATGCATCAGTTCGCCGTCCATGGCTTTTACACGCCGGCAGGCAGCGTCATGCGCACACAGTGCACGCCGCCCTCGTCCTTTTCCAGCGTCACGTCTTTGACCAGGGTCTGGATGATCAGCCGGGCGATGTCGGGGTCCGCGGCGTCCTCCTCCTTTTGCGCTGAGCGCTCCTGGGCGGTCAGGGATACATGCAGCCCGTCGCGCTTTTCTTCGCATTGCAGCGTCAGGGTTTCCGCCGCGTAATCCTGGTGCAGCAGCAATTCGCAGCTTTCCTCCAGGGCGGTGCACAAATCCTCCAATACGTCCACCGGCAGATCATACACCGCGCCCACCCCGGACGCCGACAAACGCAGCACCATGATCCATTCCTGCCGGGCGGGCACCGTGACCGTCATGGGTTTCATTGCTTCTCCACCACTTTCATGTTTTCGTCGCCGATTTCCTTGGCAAGGCGCAGCATGGCTTCCCGCGCGTCGCGCACCCACATGCTGCGGGGGGTCAACAGGGTGATGCCCTCCTCCGGCAGGTTGATGTACACGGGGATTTGCCCCTTCAGGGCGGACAAAAGGTCCTGCACGCGGCTCATCTGCGCCCGCTTCAGACGCAGGAACAGCCTTTGCGGGGCGTCCTTGGCGATCTGGGCGTCGGTGCGCGTGTCCCGGGGCTGTTTGGGGGCGGACAGGGGCTCCACCGTGTCGGCCAGGAGCTTGATGTCCTCGTCGTCCCTTACCGACAGGCGGCCGGTGATCAGCACCGCCCGGTCCGGGCCGACCTGGTGGCTGTACTGCTCCCAAACCTTGGGGAAGAGCATGCACTCGATCTGGCCGAACTGGTCTTCCAGGGTGAGAAAGCCCATCAGCGCGCCTTTCCGGGTGGATTTGGCGTGGCTTTCCACGATGATGCCGCCCATGGCCACCCGCCGGCCGTCCTCGTGCAGGCCCTTGTCCTCCTGCTCGGACAGCTCCGCGATGTAGGCGGTGTTGACCGGCAGCTTTTTCAGCTGTTCGGCGTATTCATCCAAAGGATGGGCGGAGCAGTAGACCCCCGTCATTTCCTTTTCCTGGGCCAGCAATTCCTTCAAGGGATACTCCGGCACTTCGGGGTAGGTTTCCTCCGTGCGCATGCTTTCCGCGCCCTGGCCCAGATCGAAGAAGGACACCTGGCCGGTGACGTTTTGCTTTTTCTGATTGGCCTGGGCGTCCATGGCGCTTTCAAACACCGCGATGCACTGGGCCCGCCGGGCGCCCATTTCGTCGAAGCACCCGGCCTTGATCAGGCTTTCCACCGCCCGCTTGTTCACGTCCTCGCCGCCCAAACGCCGGCAGAAATCGAAAATGTCCCGGAAGGGGCCGTGGGCTTGCCTATCCCGCACGATGGCGTCCACCGCTTTTTCGCCCACGTTTTTGACCCCGCCCATGCCAAAGCGGATGCCCGCTTGCCATTGGACTGTTGGTCCACCGTAAAGGCCCACGCCGAAGAATTGATGCGGGGCGGCAGGATGGGGATGCCCTTTTGCCGGCAGTAGTAGATATACGTGGAAATCTTGGCGGCATTGCCGGCCACGCTGTTCATCAGCGCCGCCATGAATTCGGCGGGATAATGGCATTTGAGGTAGCCGGTCTGCAGGGCCACCACGGCGTAGCAGGCGGCGTGGGGCTTGTTGAAGGCGTAGGAAGCAAAGGCGGTCATTTCATCGAAGATGGATTCCGCCACCTCCGCCGGCACGCCCCTGGACACGGCCCCGGGGATGTGCTCCTCCTCGCTGCCGTAAACGAAGTTTTTCCGTTCCTTGGCCATCACGTCTTTTTTCTTTTTGGCCATGGCCCTTCTTACCAGGTCGCTTCGCCCGTAGGAATAGCCCGCCAGGTCCCGCACGATCTGCATCACCTGTTCCTGGTACACCATGCAGCCGTAGGTCACGTCCAGGATGGGGGCCAGAAGGGGGGATTTGTACTGCACCTCTTCCGGGTGCTGCTTGCCCCGGATATAGCGGGGGATGGATTCCATGGGCCCGGGACGGTAGAGAGAAATGGCGGCGATGATGTCCTCGAAATTCCGGGGGCGCATGTTGGTAAGAAACGTGCGCATGCCGCCGCCTTCCAATTGGAACACCCCGTCGGTATCCCCCTGACAGATCATGTCGAACACCTTTTCATCGTCAAGCGGGATTTCCTCGGGCTTGATGCGCACCCCGCGCTGGGAGAGCATGTCCAGCGTATCCCGGATCACGGTGAGGGTGCGCAGGCCCAGGAAGTCCATTTTCAAAAGGCCCAGCTTTTCAATGATGCCCATGGGGTACTGGGTGGTGATCACGTCGTCGTTCTTTTGCAGGGGCACGTAGTTGGTGGCCGGGTCTCTGGTGATCAGCACCCCGGCGGCGTGGGTGGAGGCGTGGCGCGGCATGCCTTCCAGCAGGGCCGCGGTGTCGATCAGGCGGCGCACGCTTTCGTCGCTGTCGTACATGGCCTTCAGGTCCTTGCTTTGTGCCATGGCCTTTTCCAGCGTCATGTCCAGCGCCATGGGCACCGCCTTGGCCACCTGGTCCACGTCCGCGTAGCTGTAGCCCAGCACCCGTCCCACGTCCCGGATCACGCCCCGGGCCGCCATGGTGCCGAAGGTGATGATCTGGCACACGTGATCGTGGCCGTACTTACGGGCTACGTAGTCGATCACTTCCTGCCGGCGCTCGTAGCAAAAATCCACGTCGATATCGGGCATGGACACCCTTTCCGGGTTCAGGAAGCGCTCGAAGAGCAGATGGTACTTGAGCGGGTCCAGCATGGTGATGTTCAGGCAGTAGGCCACGATGCTGCCGGCGCCGCTGCCGCGGCCCGGGCCCACCATGATGCCGTGATCCTTGGCGTACTTGATAAAATCCCACACGATGAGGAAGTAATCCACGTACCCCATCTTGATGATGACGGATAATTCGTATTCCAGCCGGTCCCGGGCGTCCTGATCGTCGGGGGCGTAGCGCGCCTGCATGCCTTCCTCGCACAGGCGGCGCAGCATGCTTTCCGCCGTTTCGCCCTTTGGCACGTCGTAACGGGGCAGGTGCACCGTGTGGAAATCAAAATCCACCCGGCAGCGATGGGCGATGTCGTAGGCCCGCTGCACGGCGTCGGCGTGGCCGGGGAACAAAGACAGCATTTCCGCTTCGCTTTTTACGTACAATTCCTTGGTGTGCTGCCGCAGGCGCTGGTCGTCCTCCAGGGTCTTGCCCATCTGGATGCACATGAGCACCTCCTGGGCGTCGGCGTCCTCCCGGCGCAGGTAGTGGCAGTCGTTGGTGGCCACCAGGGGAACGCCGGTCTTTTCGCTCATTTGGATGAGCCGGGGCAGCACGGTCTTTTCCTCCATCAGGCCGTGATCCATGATTTCGATATAATAATGATCGGGGCCGAAAATCCCCTGCATCCTGCGCACGTAGTTTTCCGCGTCGTGATACCTTTCTTCCAGCAGCATCTTGGGCAGGTCGCCGGAAATGCACGCGGAGAGGCAGATCAGCCCCTCGTGGTGCTTTTCGATCAGGGCGTAATCCATCCGGGGCCGGTAGTAAAAGCCCCGGGTGAAGGCTTCGCTGCACAGGTACATGAGGTTTTTGTAGCCCGTTTCGTTTTCGCACAGCAGGATCAGGTGGCTGTATTCCCTGGAAAGGGAGCGCTTGTCCTCCATGTCGGGGCACACGTAGGCTTCGCACCCGATCACCGGGTGGATGCCGGCGTCTTTGCAGGCCTGGTAAAATTCCACCGCGCCATAGAGCACCCCGTGGTCGGTGACGGCGCAGGCGTCCATGCCCAATTCCTTCACCCGTTTCACCAGGTGCTTGATGCGGCACGCGCCGTCCAGCAGGCTGTATTCCGTATGCAGATGCAGGTGCGCGAACGCCATGGCCCTTCCTCCCTTAAATGAATGATCGAAACAATTTATTATACCGCAAAACCGCCGCCTTGTAAACGAAAAGCCGCGAAGGGACTGATGAATGTTACGAAATCATTCAATATCGTTTTTTGCGAGTTTCTACGTAACTCTTTGGCCTTCTGCATCGTCTAATACCAGGATATGTGCCGTGATGGGCGAATTAAGATTCTTTGCGGCCAGTATAGTTGGCAGCCAATGAAAAACTCTTGAGAGTAGATTGCAGGACACGCGTTGATATGATATACTTCCATTGAATCAACAAATCGGAATTTGCGGAGGTAAGCAAATGGAATACAGGATCGAGGACTTGACAAAAGAAGAAGCCGAATATATTGGCGAAAAGATAAATGAGATCGTGCCGCGTGAAGTGGATGCGGACGAAGAAAAATTCGTGCTCAAAATCGAGAACGAAACCGGCGAGATCATTGGCGGATGTGTTGCCACAGCTTACGAATACCACTGGTTGAGAGTGCTGCTTGACGACCTTTGGGTGGATGAACGCTATCGCCATCACGGAATCGGTTCTATGATCCTTCACGAGGTCGAGCGTATCGCAAGAGAGAAGGGCTGCCGGGTCGTGACGCTCGGCACCGCCAGTTATATGGCAAGACCGTTCTATGAAAAACACGGCTACACGGTCTTTACCACGCTCAAGAAGCCGAACGGCTATATCAGCTATTCACTGGTCAAATACCTTGAGAAGGACACGCCGGAATATGTGCCGACTGACAACAGCGGTTCACGCTTCAAGGTTTCTCTCGGTAATGATGACGATGCGGAAGTGATACTGAACGGCCTTGATGCATATAGCGAAGCCTATGAACAGGAATGTGAAAACGTCGGGTTTTATAAGAAATATGCGGACAAAGACGGCAGATTTGCGGCTGGCGTGATCGCGGACGTGGACAAAGGTGAGACCGGCTTTGTTGAAGCGCTGTTTGTGGAAGAGCCGCTCCGGTTTCACGGTCTGGGCACGTATCTCTTGAAGGAAGCAGAGAAATTCGCAAAGGAAAACGGTGCTTCAATGGTCATGACGAATGCGGGCGACTGGAATCTTGCGTTCTTCAAGAAGAACGGCTATTTGCTCAGAGGCGAGCTCAAGGACGTTCCCAGGGGACACAACTGCTACGAACTCTACAAAATGATCTGAAGCCCGGGAAGCAGGCTGACAAATTCCAGTTTGTCAAAATGAAGGGCGCACTTACTCACCACCTTACAGATGATGAAAAGTGCGCCTTTCCTTGTTCCCCGAATAAGATGGAATAAGATGAATCACCTTTTATAGCATACATCTTGAGAAAACAGAACGGGATGATGGGCGTGCAGGCGCGTTTTTTGCATCGCTCGTTGCTTTTTTGGTCCGCGGAGCCGTTTTTTGTGCATCCTGCCGCAGAAAAGAAAAAATATTTGTAAAATTCGGATCGAAAAGCAGGATTTTTTTCCATCCCGTCGAATGATATATACCAGAGAAGGAAAAAAAGGGAAAATGGGCGGCGCGGCGCTGCCCGATCATAAGACGAGAGGAGTTGTTCCCATGAAGACCACCATTACCGCCAAGAACATGGTCGTAACGCCGGGCATCACCAACCGGATCACCAAAAAGACCGCTGCCATGGAGCGTTACCTCAAGCCCGACACCGAAATGTTCGTCCGCCTGCGCAAGGAAAGGGACGAGCGTATCTGCGAAATCACTGTGCCCATCAACGGGGTCACGCTGCGGGCCGAATCCTCCAGCAAGGATAACCTGTTTATGTCCATCGACTCCGCACTGGCCAAGCTGGAGCGGCAGATCCTGCGCCACCGCACCAAACTGGAAAAGCGGCTGCGCGAGGGCGCGTACAAAGAAGAAACTCCCGAATTCATCGAGGATATCGCCGCCTACGGCACCGGCGAGCGCGAAGTGGTGCGCACCAAGACCTTCCCCGTCCGCCCCATGGCCGTGGAGGACGCGATTTTGCAGATGGAGCTGCTGGGCCATAGCTTCTTCGTATTCGTCAATATCGAAACGGAGCGCACCAATGTGCTGTATCTGCGCAAGGACGGCAATTTGGGCCTGATGGTGCCGGAGAATTAAAATATATACAATATATCAAAAAGGGCTTTCCGGTTCGCCGGAAGGCCCTTTTTTGTTGGTTTTTGCGGGCTTGTCAATAATCCGCCTCGTAAGGCATCACGGCCACGATTTCGTCCTCCAGGTAAATGATGGTGTAGAGGGTGGAGCCGTAGAGGGTATATTTGCCCATGAATTCTTCCAGATTGCGGGCGCGGTAGCAGTTTTCCTTGGTGCCGTAATAGTAGATGCAGTTGGGGCTCAGGGGGCGCACGTAGTCCCGGTGGTTGAATTCCTGAGTTTTATTGGTGAAGGTGGACAGGTTGCCGCTGCCGTAGTCCTCGCCGGCGTAGGAAATGCTCACCAGATCAGGGTCCAGCTTCCAGGTGGTTTTATCCAGAAAAATGCGGTTGATGTACCCGGCGGACACCTTGGTGCGCTTTTCGCTGGGCCGGCGCTGGATGTAAATGGTATAGGTGGTGGAGGTGCCGCCGCTGCTGACCACGATCTTCACCGTCACCGGCTGGTTGCCGATGGAAATATAATTGGATTCGTGGCCGCTTTGCACCACCTGACCGTTTACCGTGATCACCGCGTTGGGATCGTAGGCCGTGGGGGTGAATCGGGGCCGGCTCACGTTGTTGCCCACCGACAGCATGTAGGTGGTCTGATAGGGGCTGAATACTTCCGGCATCAGGATGCCTGTGTTGGTGCAGTTGTGGGTCAGGTTGGCAAGCAGGGTGGACGTGCCGGTGTAATAACCGCTGCCCGGCGCTTCCGCCACGGCCATTGCCCAGGGCGACAGCAGCGATACGAGCAGCAGAACGGCGATCATTTTTTTCATATTGATTTCCTCCTTTGGCCATTTCACCCATCCAACGGATGAACGGGCCCTTTTCTTGCATCCGCAGGCAGAAAATTCCTGAATTTCCGGCTGTATTGTATCACACGCCGCGCTTTGTGTCGAGGGGGATTCCGGGATTTGCCCGGGCTTTGCCAGCCGTTTGCTTCGGGGGTAGCAGGCAGGGAGGGAAGCGCAAAGGCGAAGGCCCTTTGCGGGGCGAAATTTACAAAAAGGCCCCTCGCAGGCGGCGAAGGGCTATCACTATTCTAATATTTTTTTAAGCGCGTTTTCTGCGGTCGGACAGGAAGCGGCTGTATTCGCTCCAGTTTTCCAGCACCAGGCCGCAGCCGATGGCCACGCATTCCTGGGCGTTTTCCGCCACGGTGCAGGGCATCATGAGGGATTTTTCCACCGCGTCGCCCAGGCCGCCCAGCAGCGCGCCGCCACCGGTGAGGGTGATGCCGGATTCCACGATATCGGCCACCAATTCGGCGGGGGTATGCTCCAGCACGTCGTGGATGGCCTCCAGCATCTGCTGCAGGGGCTCGTCCAGGGCCTCGGTGATTTCGTCGCTGGTGATGCGCATCACCTTGGGCAGGTTGGAAATCAGGTTGCGCCCGGTCACTTCCATATAAAACTGCTCGGCGCGGGGCATGACGGAGCCGATATTGATTTTCAGGTCCTCGGCGGTCAATTCGCCGATCAGCAGGTTATGCTTGCGGCGGAGATACCGGATGATGGCGTCGTCGAAGGCGTCGCCGGCGATCTTGATGGTTTCCCGTACGATGAGCCGGCCCTGGGAGATCACGGCGATCTCGCTGACGCCGCCGCCGATATCGCAGATCATCTGGCCGTAGGCTTCGCCAATGGGCAATCCGGCGCCAAGAGCGGCGGCGATGGGCCGCTCGATCATTTGGGTGCGCCGCGCGCCGGATTCAAACAGGCTGGTCATCAGGCTGTGGCGCTCCATTTCGTTGACGCCTGCTGGCACGCTGATGAGCACCCGGGGGCCGCCGATGAGCCGCTTGGGCACCGCCTGCCTGACGAAATGCCGCAGCATGGCGATGGCCAGCTCCAGATCGGGCACCATGCCGGTCTGCAGCGGGCGCATGGCTACCACGCTGCTGGGGGTGCGGCCGATCATGCGGTACGCATCCTCGCCGAAGGCGATCACATTCCGCGCGTCGCGGGTATAGGCAATCACCGCGGGCTCCTTGAGCACCACGCCCTTGCCTTTGCCGTAAATCACGACGCTGGCAGTACCCAGGTCAATGCCAATGTCCAGATTCGATGCCATGCACGCTTCCTCTCTTCCGGGATGGGTTTCCCTGTTTTATTCGACACGCAAGGGAAAAATCCTCTTTTTTGGCCCATTTATGGGCGCTGCGCGCTACTTTTCAGGGAAAATTCGTCAAAAAATGGTCGTTTGCCCCCACTTTCTTCAAAATTCCTGTTTATCCTGGGGCTGCTGAATACTATACCACTTTTTTCCCCGTTTGGCAAGCAATGCCCGTGAACCGCCCTTGAAATACGCTTCCGGATGCGTTACAATGGAAAAAAAGAGGAAATGGGGTGCGCGCATGCGCTGGACGGCAGGACAAAAAGAGGCCATCGAAGCCCGCAACGACAGCGTGCTGGTCAGCGCGGCGGCTGGCTCCGGCAAAACGGCTGTGCTGGTGGAGCGAGTGATTTCGCTGCTCAAGGAGGGCATGCGCATCGACCGGATGCTCATCGTCACTTTCACCCGGGCCGCCGCCGGGGAAATGCAGGAGCGCATCGGCAGGCGCCTGGAGGAAGAGGGCGCCAACGACGCCCATCTGCGCCGTCAGAATCTTCGGCTGCCCAGGGCTGCCATCTGCACGCTGCACGTATTTTGCGCAAGGGTTTTGCGGGAGCATTTCCAGGCGGCGGGGATCGACCCCCTGTGCCGGATCGCGGACGAGGAAAAGCTGTCGGCCCTGCGGAAGCGCGCCCTGGACGACGCGCTGGAAGCGGCCTACGCCGATCCATCCCCCGATGAAAAAGCGCTGTTTGACCAATTCGAGGACCGGCAGATCACCGAGATGATCGACAGCCTGTATCCTTTCCTGATTTCCAAGGCCAACCCCTGGGAATGGGCGGAGAAAATGTGCGGGGAGGAACGGGCGTCCCTGTCCGCCTGGCGGCCGCTGCTGGATCAATTAAGCGAAAGCAAATTGCGCAGCGCGGAGGAGCTCCTGCCCCAGATGGAGCGTATCCTTTCCCGGGCTGACGGCCCGGCGCGCTACGCCCCCTGCCTGGAGGCCGACGCGGCGCTGACAAAGGCGCTGCTGGAAGCCGCCCGGACAGGCACGCTCACCGGCGGCAAAATCGCATATGCCAGGCTCAGCACCAAGCGGGCAGCGCCGGAGGAAAACCCCGACGCGGCGGAGCAGTTCAAGACGCTGCGGGCTGAATGGAAGGAGCGGATCGAAAAGGCAAGAACGCTGCTGCCTGCCGATGAGGGCCAGGCGGAGCAGACGCTTTGCCGCACGCTTTCTCCCCTTCGGGCGCTGGTTGGATTGACAAGGGCCATGGATGAGAAATACTTTGCCCTCAAGCAAAGCCGCAATTACCTGGACTACGGCGATCTGGAGCATCTGACGCTGAAGGCCCTGTCCGATCCCGGGGTGCGCGAAAAAGTGGCCGGCCAGTTCGACGCCCTGTTCATCGACGAATACCAGGATGTGTCCGGCATCCAGGAAGCGCTTTTGACCGCGCTGCATGAAAACGGGAAAAACCTTCTGTTCATGGTGGGCGACGTGAAGCAGAGCATTTACCGCTTCCGCCTGGCCGATCCCACGCTGTTTTTGCAGAAATACCGGGATTATTCCCTGGAAAAGGAAGCGGAAAAGCGCAAGATTCTTTTGCAGCAGAATTTCCGCTCCCACGAAAACGTGCTGCTGGCGGTGAACCAGGTGTTCTCCCACGCCATGCGGGAGAAAGAAACGGAAATCGAATACGACGAGGCCGCCATGCTGCGCCCCGGCGCGGGCCAGCCCCTGGGCGCGCCGGTGGAGATCCATTTGCTCACCGCGCCGGAGGATGAAGAGGGAGAAAACGGCGAGCTGAAAAAAGGGTATCTGTACGAAGCGGAGTTGGCCGCTCAGCGCATCAGGGAACTGATGCGCACCGCCGTGGTGCAGGACGGAAACGGCACCCGGCCTCTGCGCTTCCGGGACATTGCCCTGCTGGTGCGTTACGCCTCCGGCCGGGCGCCCCACATCGCCCGCATCCTGCAGGCCCACGGCATCCCGGTGTATTCCGACGCCGACGCCCAGTTTTTCGACCTGCCGGAAGTGACTGATTTGATGAACCTGCTGCGGGTGATCGACAATCCCCTGCAGGATATTCCCTTGCTGTCCGCCCTGCGCTGCCCCTGCTTCGGCTTTTCGGAGGAGGAATTGGCCCGCATCCGTTTGGTGGAGCGAAAGCCCGGCACGGCCTTTCACGATGCGTTTCTTTCCATGCTGCTCCGGGATGGCCCCCTGGGTGAAAAGGCGCGCCGCGCCTGGGACGCTCTGGCCGCCTGGCGTTTCCTTTCCCGGAACCTGACGGTGGATCAGCTGGTGTACCGGGTGCTGGAGGAAAGCGGGCTGTACATGCTCTCCGGCGCGCAGCCGGACGGCGATACCCGCCAGGCCAATCTGCGATTGCTGGCCGAGCGGGCCCGGGGGGAAAGCGCCAAGGAAGGGCTGAACGCCTTCTTGCGCGAAACCGGCCGGCTCCACGCCTCCGACGACGGAAAATCCGCCAAGACCCTGGGCGAAAACGAGGATGTGGTGCGCATCCTGACGCTGCACAAATCCAAGGGGCTGGAATTTCCGGTGGTATTCCTGATGGAATTGGCCCGGCCTTTCCGAAAGGGAAGCGACAGCCCCCTGCGGCTCCACGCCAAATACGGCATGGCGCTGCCCTTTATCGACGCGGAAAAGCGAACGACGGGAACCACCTGCGCCGTGGACGCCCTGGACGGCGTGAGCGAAATGGAGGCGCGGGCCGAGGAAGCCAGGCTTTTGTACGTGGGCATGACCAGGGCCAGGGAGCGGCTGATCCTGATGGGCTCCCCAAAGCAGATCGACACCTGTCTGGAAAGGTGGGCGCGTCCCGCCACGGCCAGCGCTGCCGGCGGCGCTGCCTGCATGCTGGATTGGGTGATGCAGAGCCTGGGCGGTCTGCACGAAAACCAATATGTCGCCCCCAACGGCAGCGTGTGGCGCATGGCGCTGCGGCCGGCGGAGGGATGGAAGGAAACCGGCCGCCAGGCCGGGAAGCCGCTGACGATGACGGAGCAGGCCCCCGGCGAACGCACGGAAAAACGACTGAGCCGGCAAAACCCGCCCCAGCCGCCCTTGAAAACCTCCGTCACCGCCATGGCCAAGCAGCTTCGGGAGGAAACGGACGATTGGGAATCTCCCGCCGACAAGCGGAAGCTGCCCCGGGAGGCCGCCGTGCCCGATTTCCTGTCCGACGGGCAGCTCACTCCGGCCCAGCGCGGCACCGTGACCCACCGGGTGCTGGGGCTGATGGATTACGCGCTGGTGCGGCAGGGAAGGCTCGAACAGGCGGTGGACGCCCTGGCGGAAAAGGGCCTTTTGTCCCCTGCGGAAAAAGCCGCCGTGCGGCCTGCGTGGCTCCGGGGCTTTTTCCGGTCCCCGGTGGGGCAGCGCGCCCTGCGGGCCGAAACGCTGCGCCGGGAATGGGCCTTCAACCTGCGGGGCGATGGGCAGACGCTGATTCAGGGCGTGATCGACCTGTGCTTTTTGGAGGA
>Ga0247610_10002247_pt1 | contig 22593 bp, 13 predicted proteins | sample 174DNAGHGhighgp2_FD_193483 | JGI IMG/M metagenome (GOLD analysis project Ga0247610, IMG submission 193483) | Sheep rumen microbial communities from Palmerston North, Manawatu-Wanganui, New Zealand - 1742 DNA GHGhigh gp2 | ecosystem: Host-associated > Mammals > Digestive system > Stomach > Rumen...
TCGTACGATCGGCAGGTACCGCCGCCAAGAGCGCATCGATGATCGCACGACGGTTGGCATTGATCGTACCGGACTGATTGCCGTAATTATCTGTGTAGTACCATTCGCCCCAGGCACCTACAAACCCTGCTTGGAAACAGAAGATCACATCGGCATTCGCCTGCCAATGGGACTGGTACTGCTGGATATGCTTCTTGGCGATGGCCAGCAGAGCATCCTTTGCGGACTCCACGTTGCCTTTCATGTACGTACCGTTCGCATACGAGAAGCGGATGATGGCTTTCATACCCTTGGAGCGAAGAACCTGCATATCCTCGTCGAAGGCATTGAGTACTTTGGTAGGGATAGTCTCGGTATTAACGTAGTTGGTCAGGTAATAATGCACGAGGACGATCGATCCTTTATCGCCGGATGCATGGGCGTCCAAGGCACTCTCATGCCCCTTAACGCCGTACGGTTTTTTTTCCGAAAGCGTACCGCCGATCATGGTAATGAACCCACGTTCCGGGTTCGTGAAGATAGAACTGTCATCCGGTGAGTAAGTGACGGAAGAAGCCTGTGTAAACACCGCCATCATAATGGCAGCAAAAAAGACAAATAGCCGTTTCATATTAAAATATAGTCGTTAGTTTCCGTGCAAAGGTACTGCTTTTTTTTGATATATGCAAATATTATCGAACGGAATTTGCATTTTTTTCATCAATTCCGCCCGGTAATAGGGTGATAGCCGGGCGGAATTTGCAATTTTACGGCGATTTCCGCCCACTAATAATACGAAATATCGCGGTACCGAAGTGCCGCGATATTGCTTTTTTTAATGCGCCGCGAGGCGGAGGAACGAGAGGCCGAAGCGCTGGACAGCGGCACGTTCGAGGTCTTCGCGGACGGAAGGATCGGCAATACTGATGAGCGCTTTCGCGCGTTCCGCCAAGGGGAGGTTACGGAGATAGACGATGCCATGCTCGGTAGCGATATACTGGGCTTGGAATCGAGTGGTAACGACTCCGGCTCCGGGGGCAAGATGCGCCACGATCTTCGATTGACCTTTAGAGGTCATGGAAGGCAGGGCGATGAAGCATTTACCACCTTCAGAGAGCGCTCCGCCATACATAAAATCGTGCTGACCGCCGACCCCGGAGATGATCGTTTCGCCAATAGAGTCGGCGCATATCTGTCCCGTCAGATCGACCTCCACGGCGGAGTTGATCGCCATCACGCGGGGGTTTTGGCGGATGATCTGCGGATCATTGGTCCATGCCACATCGCGGATCACGAAATCGCGGTTTCCATCCACATAATCATAGAGATGTTTCGAACCCAAGATCAGACTGCCGACGGATTTGCCGGGCAGCACTTTCTTGAGACTGTTATCGATGACGCCGCTTTCGATGAGGGGCAGAACGCCATCGGTGATGGCTTCGGTATGGAGCCCTAGGTGCTGATGATGGCGCAGGGCGTTGATGACAGCATTAGGGATGCCTCCGACGCCAATCTGGAGGGTAGCGCCGTCCGGGATCTGGGATGCCACAAAATTGCCGATCTTCGTTTCGATCTCATTGGGCACAGGGGTCGGTACTTCCACCAGGGGCACGTCGCCGCGACACATCGCGGTGATCTGACTGATATGGATCACAGGATCACCGAAGGTGCGGGGCATGTATTTATTGACCTGCGCGATGACAACCCGTGAACACTCCGCACCAGAGAAAGCGATATCCGCCGAGACGCCGAAGGAGCAATACCCTTCTTCGTCGGGTTCGCTGACGTTGAGGAAGGTGACATCTACGGGTACTTGTCCGCTGCGGAAGAGGAAAGGTACTTCCCCCAGGAAGGCGGGGATAGTATCGGCAACCCCTTCGCGCATGGCGCGGCGGAGGGTATTGGGCACGAAGATCGACAGGGCGCGGAACGAATCCATTAGTTCTTTTTTGGCGTACGGCGCATCATCGGGCAGAACCCCGAAGCCGGAGATGAGTTTGACGTCTCTGAGTTCCGAGGCGCGCTCGACGAGGGCGTTGATGAGCACCGTAGGGATGCTGGTGCTGCCTTGGATAACGATGGTATCGCCCGAACGGACGAAGCGCACCGCCTCCGCGGGACTAAGGTATTGCGGGGTATTGCGAGGGGTCATAAGGGTCGTATTTGGAATAATCTTCGTTAAACTTACGTAATCGCTCTTCGAGTTGCTCGTATTGGTCTTCGCGGATGGAGGAAGCACAACCACGCATGCCTTCTCTTCCTGCTCCGGTGCTCTCGAGCGAGATTGCGGAAACGCCGTAGTAGATGAGTTTATTGACCAGTTTCTTGCCCGTCCAATCCTTGTAGCCGAAGGTGAAGAAGAATCCGTCTCCGACCTCCTGGCCGTCGGCATCTTTGTCATAGACGATATGGAAACCGTTCCGCAGCATGATCTCCTTAATCTTATGTGCGCGGCGCGCGTACTCACGCGTATTGTCCACGTACCGCAGTTTGCCTTCGCACGCGGCTTGGAGCATCGCCGCCATACCATATTGGACGGAATGGCAGACTCCGCTGGAGAGGACGTAGAGGAAGGTATATGCGAAGCTCTGGAGCAGTTCGCCGTTGTTATGGAGCCGTTCGCCCAAGGCGGGGTACACGCGTTTGGCGAGGACCGGGTCGATCGCCACGAAGGCAGCCCGCTGGCCGGCATAGCTGAAGATCTTGGAGCAGGAGATGAGCTGAATACAATGATGGGTATAATGCCCCACGGAGGGTTGGTAGGGTTCCGAGTAGGGATTGCCGCGATCCGGATCGCGGAAGTCCATATTGAGGTACGCCAGATCCTCCAAGACGATCGCATCGTATTGGGTAGCGAGTTCGCCGATGATGCGGAGTTCCTCGTCGGTCAGGCACGCCCAGGTGGGGTTATTGGGGTTACTGAAGAGGATGCCGGCAATCCGTCCGCTTTGTAGGTGTTTCTCCAACTCGTCCCGCAGTTTAGCCCCGCGAAAATCCGCTATATCGAACGCCTCGATGCGGCTACCAATGACGCGGCACTGCATCTTCTGCACCGGAAAACAGGGATCGAGGAAAAGGATGGTGTCTTTGCCGGGCTGGAGTTGGACGAGCATCATATTAAGGGCGAAAGCCGCCTGCATCGAGCCCACGGTAGGCAGGATGCACTCCGGGGGACGGGAGAGATTGACGAAGGCACGGACGAACTCCGAGCCCCATTTTTTCACTTCGGGAATACCGATGATATTCGGGTAATGAGCGGCACAGCCCTTGAGAAGGGCTTGGTGCTCGGCTTCAATACCAATCTCAGACGCCGGCAAACCGGGTTCGCCAAGCGCCATATTCACGTATTCGACGCCTGTGGCTTGCTCGATATTGCGCACCACGCCCGCCAATTGGCGGATGGAGGCATTTCCCAACTCATGGAAATTACGCAATCCAAACTGCCGGCAGATCGAATCGACGATGTGTTTGTCTAAAGGAAAAGTCATGGGATGAACAATGTATGTACAAAGGGACAAGGTACAATGTACAAAGTACTATTTCACTTTACTGTAACCAGCTTCGACGGCGGCGATGTTGGTTTGGACGACGGCATCCCCTTTGCGGGCGAAGACGCGTGAGACGCCGGCGATCATCTTATCATGATCGATGCCGAGCATCGGGATCGCGGCGCCCAGGAGCACCATGTTCGCCGCCTGTGTCGGAGCGCCAGCCTCCTTGGCAAGAGCTTCCACATCAAGGAGCACATGATGGTCAAAAGCCCGGATGCGGGCGAGGACGGCCTCCAAATCCGGATAATTCGGGATATTGAGGAAGGGCACGCAGGAGGTGACAATCCATCCGTCGGGGGCGAGGTACTCCACGTAGCGCAGGGCTTCCATCGGTTCGAGAGAGATGATGAGGTCCGCCCCACCCTTGGGGATCAGATCGCTCATGATCGGTTCGGACGAGAGCCGCAGATTAGACTGCACATCTCCGCCGCGCTGCGACATTCCATGCACTTCCGCCTGCTTGAGATACAAGCCCTCTTGCAGGGCTGCTTCGCCAATTACGGTTGCGATAGAGAGGATGCCTTGGCCTCCTACTCCGGCTAAAATGATATCTTTTTTCATAGAATTATACAAATTAATAATTTATGACGGGATTACGGGATTACGGAATCACTGGATTTTCAAGCCTTTTTGGCGGCTTTGAGGTGGCGTTTGAGGGTTTGGATGCATTCGCGGCGGGCGATGACGACGGAGGTACCGGGGTAATCGATCTCTTCGCGAAGAACCTGCTTGATCTCGTCCATGTTCTTAGGCAGAGGAACGACGACGCGTACATGTTCCGGCTCGACTCCGACGCCGTAACAGATCTGCTCGAGTCGTCCGGTACCGGCTGAGTCCTGTCCTCCGGTCATGCCGGTGGTCAGGTTATCGGAGATGAGAACGACCACGTTCGCTTTTGCGTTCACGCAATCCAGGAGTCCAGTGATGCCGGAGTGCGTAAAGGTGCTGTCTCCGATGACGGCGATGGAGGGGTGTTGTCCGGCGTCCGCGGCTCCTTTCGCCATCGTCACCGAGGCGCCCATCTCCACGCAAGCATGGATGGCATGGAAAGGCGAGAGAGCACCTAAGGTATAACAACCTATATCTCCGAATATTCGCGGGGATGGGTACTCGCGTGCGACCTCATTGAGAGCGGCGTACATATCCCGATGTCCGCATCCCTGACAGAGAGCGGGCGGACGGGCTACAACGATGGGTTCGGGTTCGTTGACGGGGAGCGGTTGGAGTCCGATCGCGAGGCGTACTGCGTCCGGGGTGAGTTCGCCCATACGCGGCAGGTCGCCCGTCAGACGTCCTTTGACGGCGACGGAGGACGGCACCATCGCGCGGATCATCTCCTCCACTACCGGCTGTCCCTCCTCGATAACCAGGATCTCTTTCGCGCCGTCCTGCACCATCCGGTCGATCATCGAAGCAGGAAGCGGGTATTGGGTGACGCGGAGGATGGAACAACCCATCGCTTCGTCGTAAGACTCCATGAGGTAGTTATAAGCAATACCGGTCGTCAGGATCGCTTTCTGGGGTTGGGTGCCGCGGGTATAACGGTTATAGCCGGCGTTCTCGCTTTGCTCCACAAAGGCGGGCTGTGCAGCGACTAACTCGGCGTAGTTGCGTTTGGCAAAAGCAGGCAGCAAGATGAAATGGCTGACGTTATCGGGCATGGACATGCCGTTCTGCGGACGGGGTTCGTCCACGGTATTCACCACCGCACGGCTATGCGCCATACGGGTCGTTACACGCATGAGAACGGGCGTTTTCAGACGCTCACTCATCTCAAATCCGAACGCCATCATATCGTATGCTTCCTGCTGGTTGCCGGGTTCGAGACAAGGAATCATCGCGAACTTGGCGTAGAAGCGGCTATCTTGTTCGTTTTGGCTGGAGTGCATCGAAGGATCATCCGCCGCAACGACAATCAGACCTCCGTTGACGCCGGTGATTGCAGCGTTCATGAAAGCGTCCGCGCAGACATTCATCCCCACGTGCTTCATGCACACTAAGGCACGCTTGCCCATATAGGACATACCCAAGGCCGCTTCCATAGCGGTCTTCTCATTCGTTGCCCAACGGCAATGCACGTCCGCCTGATGACGGCTGACAGCGTTTTGAATAAACTCTGTAATTTCGGTAGAAGGCGTACCGGGATAGGCATAAACACCGCTCAGTCCGGCATCTAAAGCTCCTTGAGCAATCGCCTCATCTCCTAATAAAAGATGTTTCATGATATATAAGGTATTAATAATGTACAAAGGGACAATGTACAATGTACAATGGATCCGTGTTTTCCTTCTTTCTTTTTAAGTCAAAGACCGAGAGAAAGGGGTTTATCATAAATGCGGTGCAAATTTACTACAATTTTTTGATATATGCAAGCATTCGGGAATTTTTTTTGAAGAAAATAATAAAAATCCCTGCGGCGCGTTCCTTTGTACATTGTACATCGTCCCTTTGTACATTAATATGTCCATTGCGTCGGTTTTTTATCCCGACATAAAGGATTAAAAAAGAATTAATAAAGACTTATTAAAGACTTATCGTGTGTACACTTTTATGGAAATCATCTTATCACAACGCTCCACCAAGCGATTTTTTGCACATACGCAAGAAAAAAGCTAATATCTACACGTTTCCTTGCCTTGGCAAAGGGAGCAAAAGTTGGTTTCCAATCCTTTCTTTGATTTTGGAGTGCAAAGGTACTGCAATTTTTTCAAATACGCAATAGCTTTACACAAATATTGACGCAGAGTCAATTATTTACATCATTTTTTACGTATTGCTGCATTTTGCGAGCCATTCTTTAGGCGTCATTCCGGTTTCCCGCGCAAAGATACGGGTAAAAAGTGTCGGAGAGGAAAAGCCGCAAGCCTCGGCTATATCCTGCATCAACATTTGAGGATGATCTCGCATCATCTGTTTCGCCTCCTCTACCCGATAGCGGACGACGTATTGGTAAAAAGTACAGCCGTACTGCGCTTTGATCATCTGCGAGAGGTAGGTTCGGTTGAGCGGAATGACCTGCCTTATATCTATCAATCGGAAATCCTTATCCAGATACGGTTTCTCCGTTTGCATCCATTGTTCCAACACCTCTTTATATTCCGCGTACGTGTTATCGAGCGTGCCTAAGATGGGGGTGGCTTGCGTTGCGGTGGCTTGATCAGCACGTTTCTGCATTGCATTGCGGTAGATCATCGTCCAAGTATCATGGCGGAACAAAGCCTTTTCGATGCTATACAACAGAATCACCGCCAGCAACCAGAGTTGGGTAAAGAGACGCGTAGGCTCCACCAAAACCGACAAATAGCAATACGATACACCGGCAATCAAGCACATCACCAAGTATTTCCAAATCCAGATCACATCTACCTCGTCCATCGAAGCGTAGTATTCTTCGCACCAAGCCCGATAAGCACGGATATGCATCATCAGTTGTACCACCAACCCCACCGGATAAATCGCCAAGAGCCATCTGAGATCCAGCGGCGTAAAATAATCTATTGCTCCAACCAACAAGACCGGCAGTAACTGATATCCTGCTCTCTTGAGGTTCAACCACCCGGGTCGCAACACTTCAGTCGGATATACCAACAACAACCACGCGAACAAATCTCCAACCATCATTTCAAAACCATTCAAACTAAGAAAGCCTACCGGCGTTTCGCGAGTACCGTAGATTAAAGTCAGCACCAAAGAGGTTGTCAAAATGAAGGTCCAACCAAGTAATACAAAAGCATAAACCCATCTTATGCGCAGACCATCCGAATGGCGAAATAATAAGTATGCACCGCCTGAACAAATAAAGATCAAAACGGTAATCATCAGGGGGTAGATGACGTTACAGAACAAATCGACAGGTATGAAACGCGTCATTCCATAACTGAGCGCCACCAAAGTGGACAATACCACGCCGAACCAAAGAACACTTTTATACTCATCGTAACACTGTTTACAGTTCATTTTTACCCCCCCCAGCAAGTTGTAATCTTCTGATTTTATGTCTTTTATACCTTTCATCACAATAACCTACACTTTCTTATAAATAAGTTTCAAATAGAAAATTCCTGCAAAGATATAAAAAAAAGTGCAAAAAAGCAATAGTTATGTGTAAAAATTTACGCAGGGTTAAGAGAAATTTACGCAAAGTTCAGCGCGTAATATTTGATGCAACAAAAAAACCGCCCCGAAGAGCGATTTTTTCCGAATAGAGCGGCTTCAATAGCCAAATAGAACATTTTATTAGAGCGTAACTCCGTTCTTGAAGATAGCGATCTCGTGGTAGCCGTTTTTCTCATTATTGGTGCGTACACCGTTCGCTACCTCGATCACGAAGTTGGCAAAACGTTTCGCTACCTCCTCCATCGGTTCGCCCTCGGCGATGACACCCGCATTGAAATCGATCCAATTGGGTTTGTTCTTCGCGAGGTTCGAGTTCGTGGAGATCTTCATCGTCGGTACATAGGTGCCGAAGGGCGTACCGCGTCCGGTGGTGAAGAGTACCATGTGACATCCGCAAGAAGCGAGCGCCGTGGAAGCCACGAGGTCATTACCCGGCGCAGAAAGGAGGTTCAGGCCCTTCACCTGCAGACGCTCGCCATAAGGCATCACGCCGCGGACAAGGGACTTACCGCATTTTTGGGTACAACCAAGGGCTTTGTCCTCAAGGGTTGAGATACCGCCGGCTTTGTTGCCCGGAGACGGGTTCTCGCCTACGGGTTCGCCATGAGAGAGGAAATAATCCTTGAAATCATTGATGAGAGAAACGGTTTGGTCGAAGAGTTCACGGTTGGCACAACGGTCCATGAGGATCGTCTCTGCGCCGAACATCTCCGGTACCTCGGTCAGTACGGTCGTACCGCCTTGCGCTACAAGCCAATCGGAGAGGCATCCCAAAAGTGGGTTGGCGGTAATACCGCTGAAACCGTCCGAACCACCACATTTGAGACCTACGCGCAGTTCGCTCAAAGGCACAGGAACGCGTTTGTCATGGGTGGTCTTGGTATAGAGTTCGCGCAGGATCGGCATGCAGTACTCCACCTCATCGCCCTCGATCTTCTGGGTGGTGACGAACTTCACACGATCCTCGTCAATCTCGCCGCAGAAAGCTTTGAAGACATCCGGCTGGTTGTTCTCACAACCAAGGGAAACGACGAGGATTGCGCCCGCGTTCGGATGATGGATCATGTCACGCAGGATCTTCTTCGTGTTCTCGTGGTCGTCGCCTAACTGCGAGCAGCCGTAGTTATGGGGGAAGGCGAAGATGTTATCCGCGCCGGTCTCCTGACGAAGTTTCTCCGCACATTTCTGGATAATACCATTGACGCACCCCACGGTCGGGATGATCCACACTTCGTTACGGATACCGACCTGTCCGTCCTTACGGCGATACCCCATGAAGGTACGTCCTTCATCGGGGATATTGAGCACGACGTCTTTGGGATGGTACTCGTAGGAGAGAAGCCCTGCAAGGTTCGTCTTGATATTATTCTCGTTCATCCAAGAGCCGGCTTTTTTCGGTTCCTTGGCATGACCGATCGGGAATCCGTACTTGATGACGTTCTCGCCTTCTGCGAGATCGGAGATAGCTATTTTGTGTCCGGCAGGCACATCTTCGAGAACCGTAATCTGCTTGCCGTCCACCTCAATAACCGCACCTGCGGATTGCGGTTGTATTGCTACCACCACATTATCCGCAGGATTGATTTTCAGAATATTTGTCATAATATCAGTCGAAAGTCGAAAGACAAAAGACCGGTCACATTGTGACCTCAAAGCACCATGCGGCTTTCTACTTTGAGCGTTAGCGGTCCTTATTCTTTCAGCGTTAGCGGTCTATTTAGAACAAACTTTTGATTTTAGCGATGACATCATCTACCTTGTCAGCAGCGAGCATGAGCTGCACGGTCTTGAGCATACCGATGGACTCGATGGAGTTGAGGTAGAGCTCAACGAGATCGGTGAGACCCGGGATCTGGTTGAGGTCCTCTTTGGACTCTTTCCAGATGATGTCGGTTGCGCCGAGAACGCCCTCAGCCACCTTGCGGGTATCGCCGGTTGCCCAGAGTTCTTTAAGCAGATCCATGATCTCTTGTGCATCGTTGGGCTGGATGGGAGCACCGTCTTCGCGGGTACCGCCCTTGTAGTACTCGATGATGGCAGCGAGACCGAGAACGAGACCCTTCGGCAGTTCGCCCTTACGCTCCAGATATACCTTCAAGCCCGGCAGATCGCGGGTTTCGAATTTCGGGAAGGAGTTGAGCATGATGCTCGTTACCTGGTGATCTACATACGGGTTATTGAAACGCTCGAGTACGGATTCGCCGTAAGCCTTCAACTCGTCCTTCGGCAGGTTCAGCGTCTCGAGGAGCTCATCGAACATCACTTTGTGGATGTACTTGCCGAGTACCTCATGGTTGCAAGCATCGCGAACGATGTTCACGCCGGAGAGGTAAGTAACCGGTGAAAGCACAGTATGCGGGCCATTGAGCAGAGTCACTTTGCGCTCGTGATAGGGTTTCTCGCTCTCAGCGATGAGGACATTCAGACCCGCTTTGTTAGCAGGGAACTCAGCCTCGAGTTCTGCGATAGACATATTCTCCGGTTTCTCGATTACCCAGAGGTGGAAGATCTCAGCCTGTACGACGAGGTTGTCGTTGTAGCCCACTTTCTCCTGGATCTCAGCGATGTCCTTGCGCGGGAAACCCGGAACGATACGGTCCACGAGGGTAGCGCAGACGTAGTTGTATTTCTCAAACCACTCTTTGAACCCTTCATAATCAGCTCCAAAGTCGTCTTTCCAGAGCTCGATATACTTGCGGATGCAGTCCTTGAGGTGGTGTCCGTTGAGGAAAATCAGCTCACACGGCATGAAGATCAGACCCTTGGTAGGATCGCCGTTGAAGGTCTTATAACGACGGAAGAGGAGCTGAACCAACTTGCCCGGATACGAAGAAGCGGGGGCATCGGTAAACTTACAACTGTCGTCGAACGTGATACCTGCCTCGGTAGTGTTGGAGATGACGAAACGGATCTCCGGCTGCTCAGCGAGCGCCATGAAAGCCCAGTTTTGGGTGTAAGGATTGAGCGCGCGGGAGATGACGTCAATACGCTCGAGGCTGTTTACTGCCTTGCCGTCCAGACGACCCTGGAGGTTCACATGATAGAGACAGTCCTGACCGTTGAGCCACTCTACCATACCTTTCTCGATCGGCTGAACGACTGCCACCGAACCGTTGAAGTTGGTCTTTGCGTTCATGTTCCACACGATCCAGTCCACAAATGCGCGGAGGAAGTTACCTTCACCAAACTGAATAATCTTCTCGGGAGCGACACTCTTCGGCGCGGTCCACTTGTTCAATGCTTTTTTTGCCATAGTACTATTGTGTTAAATTAAAAATTAAAAATTCGAATTAAAAATTCCCAATCCGATGGGGGAAGTTTCGGGTGCAAAGATAGTATTTTTTTTTAACATACACAAGTGTATAAACACTTTTTTTACATTTTCGTCAATTTTTCCACATTCTATTCTATTTTTTTTCGTACCTTTGCAGCCGATTATGAACTATTTGGATCTATTAAATCCCTCTCAGCGAGAGGCAGTCACTCATACAGAAGGCGCGTCGCTCATCGTAGCGGGTGCGGGTTCGGGTAAGACCCGCGTGCTTACCTATCGCATCGCCTATCTCTTGGAACAAGGGGTACCGGCGAATCGTATTATGGCATTAACCTTCACCAACAAAGCCGCCCGAGAGATGAAAGAACGGGTGGAGAAACTGCTGACTGACCAACAATCTCCCGTCGCCCATCACGACTCCTACCGGTATCTGGTCATGGGTACATTCCACAGTATCTGTACGAGGCTTATACGCCCGCACGCGAACATATTAGGTTTTACGCGAGATTTCAGCATCTACGACACCACCGATAGTCGGTCGCTGCTCAAAGCGATCTGCAAAGAGAGGGGTTTGGACGAGAAAATATACAAGCCCGCCGCCGTTCACAGCCGCATTTCCAACGCCAAAAACAGCGGTATCGACCCGGACGGATACAGCCGCAACGCTACCCTTCTGCGCGAAGATCGCGAAATGCGGATGTACGACCTGCCGACGGTCTATGCGCTGTATCAAGCACGACTACGAGCATCCAACGCCATGGATTTTGATGATCTGCTGATCAATATGCTGCGATTGATGGACATCAGTCCGGAGGTCAGAGAACAATACCAGCAACAATTCCAGTACATCTTGGTCGATGAGTACCAAGACACGAACTATATCCAGTTTCTGTTGGTCAAAGAGTTGGCGGAGCCGCAGAATAATATCTGCGTGGTGGGCGACGATGCGCAATCGATCTATTCCTTCCGCGGGGCAGATATACGGAATATTCTCAATTTCCGGCAAGTTTATCCGCAGGCTCAGATCTTCAAACTGGAGCGCAACTATCGCTCCACACAGACGATTGTCAACGCAGCCAACTCACTGATTCACAAGAACCAACATCAGATTGAGAAAACCGTTTATTCCGAGAAAGAGTTGGGTCAGCCCCTTTCGTTGCAAGCCTATATGGACGATCGGAGCGAGGCGCAAGGGGTAGCGCAGAAAATCAGCCTGCTATCCTCCAAACGGTCGGTTTTGCATATCCAAGACAAGTCCTACGGTTACGATTCGTTCGCCGTCCTATACCGCACCAACGCGCAGAGCCGTGTGATCGAAGGAGAGTTACGCAAACTCAATATCCCCTATCGCATCTACGGCGGGACTTCGTTCTACCAGCGCAAAGAGATCAAAGATGCGTTGGGATACATGCGATTGGCGGTCAACGGGCGTGATAATGAAGCCCTGCTGCGGATCGTCGGATTTCCAGGACGAGGTATCGGAGAGACGACGATGAAAAAAGTGGCGCTGAACGCCATCGAGCATCATCGCTCCTACCTGGACGTCATGCGGACACCGGACGAAACGGGCTTGGACGTCAGTGCCGGAATCAAAAAGAAACTACAAGCTTTTGCCGCCCTGATAGACGGATATCACGACCTAAGTGAAGAGATGGATGCGTTCCGTTTTGCGGAGATGGTGCTTCGCACCTCGGGCGTGACCACAGCGTTAGCGCTGGACCTGACGCAAGAAGGGATTGACCGGGCGCAGAACGTACAGGAGTTGCTCAATGCGATCCGTGAGTTCGTCCAACAACGGCTCAACGAAGGGATTGACTACACGCCCATCACAGATTTTCTGAGCGAGGTCAGCCTTCTGACGGACCAGGACGAGAACCTGACGGACACCAAAGAGCGGGTCACGCTCATGACCGTTCATGCCGCCAAAGGGTTGGAGTTCCCCGTCGTGTTCATCGTCGGGATGGAAGAGAATCTTTTCCCGTCCCAGTTCGCCGTTCAGCCACAAGAGATTGAGGAAGAACGCCGTCTGTTGTACGTAGCGATCACCCGCGCGATGGAGCAATGTTACTTGTCTTTTGCTCGGCAGCGATTTAGGAACGGAACCTTCAATTTCGCTTCGCCAAGCCGATTCCTCAACGATATAGACCGGCAGTATATGGGGCAAAAGAGACCGGCTGCGCCCGATAGACCACTGACGCAGACAGACCGTTTCACTGATAGACCGGCTGCGCCTGATAGGCAAGTTAATTCGGGCAAATTGACACGAGTGGTAGCAAGTCCCATTAGAGAAGGGAGCGAGGTGGTGATTTCTGCCGCATGGAAAGCGGGGGATCGCGTTTCGCACCGCGTCTTCGGACAAGGGACGGTAGTGCGCGTTTATCGCGATGAAGTGACCGAAAACGACAAGATTGAGATTGCTTTTGACACCCAAGGCACCAAAACGCTCCTCCTTACTCATGCCAAATTAGAGAGGATCGAATAAAAAAACTAATAAAAAATCGCTGTTTGGGGCGATTTTTTTGTTTTTTCTTGCATATATCAAAAAAAAGCAGTAATTTTGCAGCCAAATTGTGCGTATACGTCGCGTAAGCGTGCGTGGTGCGCAATATATATGTGTAATTAAAAAAATTGTTTTATGATTATCTGGGAGTATCGAAACCCGATCTAAAGTCCGTCAGGACGGTTTGTAAAAGAAATGAGTAAATCTGAATTTATCATTGAAGTTGACCATGTATCGAAGCAATTCGAGGATGGCAAGTTCGCATTGAACAACGTGAGCCTTCAAGTCAAGAAAGGCGAGTTCGTAACTATTTTAGGCCCTTCAGGGTGCGGCAAGACAACGCTTCTTCGTTGCATAGCCGGTTTTCAAGTAGCTTCATCCGGTACTATTCTCCTCAAAGGCGATGATGTCACCAAGACACCACCGTACCAGCGACCTGTGAATACCGTATTCCAGAAGTATGCACTTTTCCCGCACCTGAATGTATTCAACAACGTGGCTTTCGGTCTGAAATTGAAGAAAGAAGACCCCGACACGATCAAAAAGAAAGTGCGCCAGGCGCTTAAGATGGCGAACTTGACGGGCTACGAGGAGCGCAAAGTGGATACATTGAGCGGTGGTCAGCAACAACGTGTAGCAATCGCACGCGCGATCGTGAACAAGCCCGAGGTGCTGCTTTTGGATGAGCCACTGAGTGCATTGGATCTGAAGATGCGCCATGATATGCAAATCGAGTTGAAGGAGTTGCATGAGAAATTGGGAATCACGTTTATCTATGTTACCCACGATCAGGAGGAGGCATTGACCCTGAGCGACCGTGTGGTGGTGATGAGTGAAGGAAAAATTCAGCAAATCGGTACTCCAACAGATATTTACAATGAGCCGCAGAATTGCTTTGTAGCCGATTTCATCGGGGAAAGCAATATCTTGAGCGGCACGATGATCCGCGATAAGCGGGTATCATTCTGCGGTCAGGAGTTCGACTGTATCGATACCGGGTTTGGAGAAAACAAGCCCGTGGATGTCGTTATCCGACCGGAGGATATATATATTTGGGCAACCCCATCCCAACCCTCCCTTCAAGGGAGGGAGATTATTCCCGATCAGGCGGATTTAGATGAAGAGGACAGAGTGCCGAAAGGGAAATTCACCAGATGGTACGGCGAGGTGCAGACCTGTATTTTCAAGGGTGTGCATTATGAGATGCGTGTACTGACACCGGACGGATATGAGTTCCTTATCCAGGATTATCATGAGTTCCTGCCCGGCACCAAAGTAGGCATGCTCGTTCGTCCGGAGGATATCCAGATCATGAAAAAAGAGCACTATATCTATAATCACTTCGACGGCGAGGTGCTCAAGAACGGCAAGGTACGTTTCTTGGATGCCGAATGGGAGGTAATGCCTGAGCAAATCAAAGATTTAGAAGCAGGCGACAAAGTGGAAGTATTAGTGCCGTACCGCTCCATCGACTTGCAGGACTATGAGGAAGAGGGCGTTTTATCGGGCGAAGTGCATTTCATCCTGTTCAAAGGAAACCATTTTCATCTGACTATACGTACGGACGAGGGGCATGACCTCTATGTGAACACAAACGATGTATGGGACGACGGAGACCGCGTAGGTATTGTGATCCCGAAGAAGGAGATATTGATCAGGAAGCATACCCCCGCCCCCGCCCAAGAAGGAGGGGAGAAAGGATCTGAGCAATGAATAAGATTCTTCAAATAGCATCTTCGCGGCGAACGTGGGCATGGCCATATATCTTGTTTATGGCGATGTTCGTATTGCTGCCTTTGGTGTTAGTGGGCGTCTATGCGTTCACGGACATTCACGGCGATTTCACGTTGCGCAACTTTGCGAAGTTTTTTACGCATTCGGAGGCAATACAGACTTTTCTGTATTCACTGATGATAGCGGTATTTAACACTATGATCTGTTTGTTGATCGGTTATCCTGCCGCATATATCATGGCATCAGCGGATTTCAAGACCCCCAAAGTGATGGCGATGCTGTTCATTTTGCCGATGTGGATCAATTTTCTTCTTCGGACGGTGGCGACCGTGGAGTTGTTCAATATGTGCGGTTTGCCGTTGGGCGAAGGCGCGCTCTTATTCGGTTTATGCTACGACTACCTGCCGTTCATGATCTACCCCATCTACAACACCTTGCAGAAGATGGATTATTCGCTGGTAGAAGCGGCGCAAGATTTAGGGGCGAACCGATGGCAGAGTTTTTGGAAAGTGATTGTGCCGATGAGTATGCCCGGCGTGTATAGCGGTATCGTGATGGTATTCATGCCTACCGTTTCCACCTTCGCAATCGCGGAGTTGCTGACGCATAACAACATCAAGCTCTTCGGTAGTCTCATCCAGGATTATATCACCACCACCGATCTGCTGAACTACGGTGCGGTACTGAGTTTGGTACTGCTGATCATCATCGGTTTGACCTCGTTCTTCGGCGATCATGAAGAGAGGGAATAAAGCCCCCTCGATCCCCCCACGAAGGGGGAGGGAAGATTTAATACAAAAGTAAAACAAATGGAAAAAAATAGAAATATATTGGACATAACGAGATTACGATATATCGCTATCCCGATAGTACTATTTCTCAGCCTTTGTGCCTTCGCGCAATCAAAGGTAACGTACGAACTCAAGATCGGTACGACCGGAGAGGTACAGGTTCTTACGGAATTTCCGGATAATTACGAGGGAGAGAAAGTCAATATCCAAGTACAACATACCCCATACGAGGCACAAGACAAAGACGCTTACGACTTCGTCTTTACGAACGAAGAGAGTATTGAGGGATTTGAGGATGTGTATCGTTTCGCCGATGAAGACGGGCAACAATGGACCGTTTGGCGGAGCGTGAAAGAGCCGAAGAACAAACGGCAACAAGTCATCGTCAAGAATGCCCGAAACGCGTTCATCTCGTATTTGCACGAAGCTAAGGATATACGTCATAACCGCGGATGGATATGGTGGATATTCGCAGGTTTGGTGATCACCGGAACAGGATTATACGCCGGCTTCATCGTCCGGCAGCGTCGAAAAGAGAAGAAACTGTCGAGCGTGGAGCAGGAGACGCTGCGTCGTAAGCGTCTGGGACAACGCCGGCATTATGTTTCGCAGGCTTATCTATGGCTTTTGCTATTGGTACTATATGCTCCGATTGCGCTGATCGCGGTGTTCTCGTTTACGGAGAGCAAGATCCTGGGTAACTGGACGGGGTTCTCGTTCGGCCTGTACGCCAATCTATTTACCGGCAAGGCGGACGCAGGACTCAACAGTGCCATCTGGTACACGGTTGTCATTGCCCTGATTGCGGCGGTTTGTTCGACTATCCTGGGCACCTTGGCGGCAATCGGCATCTATAACATGCGTTCGCGGAGCCGTAAGGCCGTCAGTTTCCTGAACTCTGTGCCGATGATCAACCCGGATATCATCACCGGTATATCACTGTTCCTGCTTTTCGTAGCGTTGGGCATGAGCCAAGGATTGGCAACCGTCTGCATCGCACACGTGGTGTTCTGTACGCCGTACGTGGTACTAAGCGTACTACCGCGTTTGAGCCGCATGAACCCCAATACCTATGAAGCCGCCTTGGATTTAGGGGCGACTCCCGCGCAGGCTTTGCGCATGGTCATGCTGCCGGAGTTATGGCCGGGTATGCTGAGCGGATTCATCTTGGCGTTGACGCTGAGCGTGGATGATTTCGGCGTAACATTCTTCACCAAAGGAAGCGGGGGATTGGAGACGTTGAGTACGTTCATCTATTCCGATGCGCGTAAAGGCGGATTGACACCGGAGTTAAGACCGCTATTCACCATTATCCTGCTCGTTATGCTGACGGTATTGATCGTCATCAATTTCCGGGCAGATAAAGAAAAGAAAAACTAAATAAACTATAACAAATAAAATGATTACAACGATGAACAAAAAAATTTCTTTGTACTTTGTACTTTGTACCTTTGTACTTTCCTTGGTTTCCTGCGGCGGAGCAGACCGCGCACATCAATTGAAAGTGTATAACTGGGCAGATTACATCAATGAGGATGTAAAATCCGGTTTTGAACAATGGTATTTTGACCAGACAGGAGAACGAGTTGAGTTGGTATATGAGATGTTTGATATCAACGAAACCGCGCTGACCAAGATTGAGGTCGGACATGAAGACTATGACGTGTTCTGTCCGTCAGAGTACATCATTGAGCGCATGCTCAAAAAAGACCTGTTATTGCCGATCCAAAAAGAATTGATCCCCGATAGCATCTATTATTTCGACAATATATCTCCGTTCGTAACGGCTAAATTCCAACAGATGGCTCCGAATGACAACGTGACCGTCAGCGATTACACGGTAGGTTATATGTGGGGTACGACCGGATTTATTTACAATCCGCAGTTCGTTAACCGCGAGGACCTGCAAAGTTGGGGGGCAGTCTTGGATCCCAAGTTCGAGAACCGTATTCTGATGAAAGACGCCGTACGCGATATCTATTCCGTTTTGGTGCTGTACGCATACGCTGATCAGATCGAGGCAGGTTTGGTGACACGCGACGAGTTGGTACGCGACATCACTCCGGAACGCGTAGCTGCTGTCAAAGAGGTACTGCTCCAAGCCAAGAAACAAATCAGCGGATGGGAGGTTGATTTCGGCAAGGAAGAGATGACCAAAGGCAAAGCATGGTTGAACCTGAGTTGGAGCGGCGATGCGCAATTCGCGATCGAAGAGGCTGCTGAGATGGAGGTCATGCTCGACTATGTCGTACCACAAGAGGGTTCGAACGTATGGTTCGATGGATGGGTTATCCCGAAATACGCCAAGAACGTGAAAGCAGCTACCTATTTCATCGATTATATGTGTAAGGCAGAGAATGCTTTGCTGAACATGGATGAAATCGGATATGTATCCTGCGCCGGAGGCGAGAAAGCCGCTGCTACCATCATCGCCGAGCAGAACGACGAGGAAGAATGGCCGGAGACCGTAGATGCCAGCTATTTCTTCGGAAACGAACCGATTGAGGTGGACGGCGAAGTGCTCGATCCACACGCGCTGCATTTGAACCCGGTTTATTATGCCGACAAGAGTATTATTGACCGTTGTGCATTGATGCACGATGCCGGAGACGCACAAGAGATATTGCTCGAGATGTGGAACGAAATCAAATTAGCACGTTAATGGACCGATTCGCAAAAAGAAAAAGGACCGCTTCGCTAAAAGAACAAAGACGAGTTTCTATCATTCGGATTATTTCCGTCTTTATTCTTTGCGCCTTATTCCATACTCCTCTTTTGGCACAAACGAGCGAGATGGAGACTCGTTACAACCGTTTAGCAGAGCGTTTTGACGCCCGCGACAAATTACTATTGCGCGACCTCAAAGCCTATTTGCAGGAATACCCCTACTCGACTTTCGTCGATGAGGTGAATTTCATGCAAGCCGTACTACAGGTAGAAAAAGCGCATTACAAACAGGGCATCAAGTTATTCGAGGCGATAGACCGCAGCGCCCTAAGCCGGGCTCATCAGTTGGATTATAATTTCTACAGGGGTTATAACTTCCTGATGATGCAGGATTATCGCAGCGCGGCGAACTATTTTCATTCGCTGAGCAAGTCGGAGAACCGGTACACGATACGCGGTAAGTATTATTACGCCTACTGTATGTATAAGTTAGGCGAATACGACAAAGCGCTGCCCTACCTCACCGCATTGGAGTCCGAACCGGCGTACAGCAAGACCGTGCCCTATTACCTGACCCAGGTCTATTTTGCCAAAGGCGAATATGAGAAGGCAGGAACACGTGCCGCAGCGCTATTGGAGTCCTCGGAGAGCGAGAATAACACCGAGCTGCACCGTATGTTGGGGGAAATCCATTACATGCAAGGCGAGTACCAGCAGGCTGTCAGTCATTTGCGCCAATACGAGCGAGAGACAACGGCAAACAGAGAGGAGTTGCTGCGCAATGATATGTATATGCTCGGCACAGCCAACTACCGTTTAGGCGAATACGCCGAGGCGGTCAAGTACCTCAAGAAAGTCAAGAACGAGCAAGATACCATCTCCGAGGCCGCATGTCTGGCTTTAGGTAATGCGTATGTAGCTTTGCAGGAACCGGAGAATGCCAAACTGTCCTATCAAGCTGCAGCCGGGTATCGTCTGACTCCTGAGGTAACGGAAGAGGCAAGCTATAACTACACCCTCTGTACCTATCAATCCTCCAGCGCTTTGGGCGAATCCGTAAGGGCATTCAATGATTTTCTGCATCAATTTCCGAACTCACGGTACGAGGAGCGCATCTATCAGTTGCTCTCCGATGCACTCATGCGCAGCAAGAACTACGCCGCAGCGATCTCGACCCTCGATTCGATACCGAACCCCACCCCAAAGATGCTACAAACAAAGCAGTATCTGCGGTATCAGTTAAGCGCTGACAATTTCCTGCAAGGCAAAATGCAGCAATCAATAGATTGGAGCACACAGGTGATTGACCATGCCCGCGAATCCGATCAATACACAACGGAGGCATATTACCTGCGTGCCGAGGCCGCATACCGTCTGCGTAATTATACCTCCTGCGAGGCGGATTTGACGAGGTTCTTCGCCCGTCCTGATGTCCGTCGGTCAGGAAACTACACGATCGCGTACTACTTAAAGGGATACACCGCATTCTCGCAGGCCAAGTATGATCAGGCTCGTGAGGCGTTCTCCTCGTATATCGACGGAGCTTTGGCTACCGAAGTGACTTATGCTGACGCCCTCAACCGAATCGGTGACTGCTATTTCAATGCTCGCGAATTCAACCGTGCCATTTCTTATTACACCCAGGTAGCAAACAGCAATACCTCCGGCGCGGATTATGCTATGTTCCAAAAAGGCTATGCCTTGGGATTACAGCATAAATACGCCGATAAGATTGCGGTGCTCAAAGAACTGGTACGCCGCTATCCTCGTTCGGACTATGCGGACGATGGCATGTATGAGATCGCCCGTGCGCAGTTACAGCAAGACGACGAACGCAGCGCCATTGAGACGTACGAACGTTTGCTCTCCACTTATCCGCACTCATCCTTGGCGCGGAAAGCTTCGTTGGAGCGCGCGATGCTGTATCGCAACTTGGGTCAGAACGATGATGCGTTGGCATCCTATAAGCAGACGATCGAGAAATACCCTGCCACCGAGGAAGCCTATGCAGCCTTGGATGCGTTGCAAGCCTTGTATGTAGAGCTGGGGCGGGTAGATGAGTATTTGGAGTTCACCAAGAGCCTCGCGCGGATCAATATGACGGTGACGACGCAAGAAGATTCGCTGCTGTATGCCTCAGCAGAGATGCAGTATATGCAGGCATCGTACCAACGCGCAGCGGTCGCGCTCAGCAATTATATCACCCAATACTGCGCCGGAGGACGCTATTGTACTACAGCGCGGTATTATTTGGCAGATTCGTATTACCGTTTAGGTCAGATGACGGAGGCATTAGCGCATTACAAGACGTTGGCGGAGATGAACGCCAATCCGTATCAGGAGGAAGCCGCTATGCGCGTAGCCGAGATATGCTACGACAAAGCGGATTATGCCGGCGCCTTGGAAGCATTCTATCGTCTGCACAGTTTGGCATCCAATCGCGAGAATACGAATATAGCCCGTTTGGGCATCCTGCGTTGCACACAAGCGCTGGGACGTCATCAGGCTGCTATCGACATAGCCGACCAGATTCTGGCGGATCAGCCTTTGGAGGAAGAGACGAAAGCCGAAGCCTTGTATGGTCGTGCCAAAGCGAATATCGCATTAGGTCAATGGCTTAAAGCGCAACCCGATCTGGCGGCGATCGCAACCGATGTCCGTACCGCACAAGGCGCAGAGGCTAAGTACCTCTTGGCGCAGAGCTATTTTGAGTTGAACCTACTGAACGAGTCGGAAGCGGAAGTGATGGCGTTCACCCGCATGAACACCCAACAACAGTACTGGCTTGCCCGGGCACTGATTCTGTTGAGCGACATCAACCGCGAACGGGACGAACTATTCCAAGCGCGGCAGTATCTGCTCGTCTTGCAGCAAAATTACACCCTGACCGGTGACGATATACCGGCACTCATCGAAGAACGACTCGCTCAAATAGAGCGTTTGGAACAATCGGTAGTAACCACCGTAAATGAGGAGGAATAATATGAGAAAAATAGTTGTCATTAGTTATTTGTCATTTGCCCTCAGCCTCGTTGCATGGGCGCAGAACGATACGACACTCAATCGTTCGGTAACGGTGGAGCGGGATTTTCAACCGGTCATTCAGGCGGCCGGTAAAGTAGCGACCCGTCCGGCGGTGGTGGAGACCACAATCGAACCAACCCCTGTAGAGTATTCCGATTATTCGGCTCAGGTGATGCCTCAAACGAGTATTCACCCCCTGCTTTCGCAACCCATGCGTTTCGAACCCGGAACGAAGTACAACGGCTACATCCGTGGCGGAATCGGTCATCCGAATACGATGCTGGATTTCGGCTACCATCTGGATGACAGCAAGAACTCAATCCTGGATGTCTATGCCCATCATCGTGCGGAATGGGGAACAGCTACGCTGAGCAAGACGAAAGTAGGCATGCATTTTACCCATACTTTCAGCGAGTGTAACCTCTATTTTGGCGTCAACGGTGGAAATATCTATTACACCAAGTACGGCCATTGGTATGATTACAGCCAGTCTCACGGACTATGGGAGAAAAACGCAGTGATGTATAACCAACCCCGCGTAGGAGGAGCGTTGGACAGAACTTCACTTTGGACGGCAGAGGTGTATTTGGGCGTGCAATCCACCCCAAAACAAGATGTGCAGTACCAGTTCCAGACCGGCTATGCGATCTTCGCTAAAGCAAACGCTGTCGCGGAGCATCAGATCCGGACAAAAGGCAGCTTTGACTGGCATTCCGAGGAACATCATGTGGGAGCGAATCTCTATGTACAAAATAACTTCGTACAATTGCGCGGGGCATTGGCGACTGCTATCCCGGACACGATGTTCAATCCCCGTCATTCGCTGCGCGTTGAACCCTATTATAGTTATGAAGGGGCGCGCGTACGTGTACACGTAGGAGTGAACTTAGATATGAACATCGGGTGCCGTGAGAATCATTTTATCGGAACCGAGAAGTTCTGCTTTGCTCCCTCTCC
>Ga0247610_10002248_pt1 | contig 22592 bp, 14 predicted proteins | sample 174DNAGHGhighgp2_FD_193483 | JGI IMG/M metagenome (GOLD analysis project Ga0247610, IMG submission 193483) | Sheep rumen microbial communities from Palmerston North, Manawatu-Wanganui, New Zealand - 1742 DNA GHGhigh gp2 | ecosystem: Host-associated > Mammals > Digestive system > Stomach > Rumen...
CTACTTCTTCACCATGCGGGAGAGCTGCGAGGCCGTTGTGGCCCTCAAGCAGCTGAAATCCAGTGACGAGGATATCGCCATGAGCGAAGAGAACCTGATGGTCAAGAGCGCCGAGATGCTCGACTACCTGTCGCTGGCCTCGGTCGATGACCCCGTCTATCTGCAATACAAGCAAGACGTGGATGCCGGCCGCATCCCCGGTGTGGAGCCTGGCGACTATCACAACCTGACTGCCATCCTCACCGAGACCAAGGCCCTCACCCCCGAAGACCTGCAGCGCCGCATCGACACGATAACCGGGTGCCTGTCGCAGTTCAAGACCTATATCCCTGTCGAGTTCACCACCGATCCAGCCGTCTATGGCAAGTACTGGGCCATCCGCTCGGGCATCTTCCCCAGCGTGGGCGGTGCGCGCCCTGTGGGCACCTCGTGCCTCATCGAGGACGTCGCCTTTGCTGTCGAGGACCTGCCCGAGGCCACCGTCAAGCTGCAAAAACTCATTGCCAATCACGGCTACAAGGATGCCTGCATCTACGGTCATGCCTTCGAGGGCAACTACCACTTCATCATCAACCAGCTGTTCAGCGACGAGAGCGAGGTGCAGCGTTATGCCGCGATGATGCGCGATGTGGCGCGCCTTGTGGTCGAGGAGTATGACGGTTCGCTCAAGGCCGAGCACGGCACGGGCCGCAACATGGCGCCGTTTGTCGAGTATGAGTGGGGCAAGGAGGCTTTTGCAGCCATGCGTGAGCTGAAGGAGATTTTTGATCCGCACTATCTGCTCAACCCGGGCGTCATTTTCAACGATGACCCCGAGTGCTTCATCAAGCACTTCAAGCCGCTGCCCGAGCTCCGTCTCAAGGGTATGGACGAGGACGCCGGTCGTGCCAACAAGTGCATCGAGTGCGGTTTTTGTGAGGTGAACTGCCTGACCTGTGGCCTGACGCTCTCATCGCGCCAGCGCATCGTCATCCAGCGCGAAATCTCTCACCTGCGTGAGACGGGCAGCGATCCCAATCGCTTGGCGACCCTCGTCAAGCAATACCGCTATCAGGGTGACCAGACGTGTGCCGGAGATGGCCTGTGCGCCACCTCGTGCCCGATGAAGATTAACGTGGCTCACATCACCCACCTCGTTCGACAGGAAGCCCTGCCGCCAGGCAGCATGGGCTATCGTGCTGGCGATTTTGCCGCACGCCATTTTGCGGGCGTGAAGAGCGGTCTGCGCCTCGTGCTCGACACGGCGCGGTTGGGCCACAACATTCTGGGTACCTCAGCCATGCAGTCTGTTGCAGGTGCCTTGCACAAAGTCGGGTTGCCGCTGTGGACACCTGCCATGCCCGGAAAGGCTCGTCAGCCACAATCCGGCAGGGTGGGCGAAAGTGACCTCAAGGTCGTCTATTTCCCCTCATGCATCAATCAGACGATGGGCCTGGCCAAGGGTGCGCCCGTAAAGAATACGCTCGTTGATGAGATGGTGCAGCTGTGCCGCAAGGCTGGCTACGAGGTCATCTTCCCCGAGGGGATGGAGCGGATGTGCTGCGGCACCATCTGGGAGTCTAAGGGCATGCTCGACATCGCCGACCGCAAGATTGCCGAACTCGACGAGGCACTGTGGCAAGCCAGCGAGCACGGCAAGTATCCCGTCGTGTGTGACCAGAGCCCCTGCTTGCACCGCATGCGCAAATGCATCACCCGCATGCAGCTCTACGAACCCGTCGAGTTCATCTGGGACTACCTGCGTGACCGCCTTGTGTTCACGCCCATCGACCGCCGCATCGCCTTGCACTTCACCTGCTCGACCCGCGAGATGGGCCTTGTGGACAAGATGACGCAGCTCGCACGCCTGTGCAGCAACCATGTCTTCCTGCCCGAGGGCGTGGGCTGCTGCGGCTTTGCCGGCGACCGCGGATGGACCCACCCCGAAGTCAACCGCTGGGCACTCAGGAAACTGCGCCAGCAGCTCGAGGACAACCGCATCGAGATGGGTTACAGCAACAGCCGCACCTGCGAAGTCGGCCTCCAGACCCACGGCGCCATCCCCTACCAGAGCATCATCTACCTCGTCAACGAAACCACCACCAGCCGTCATTAAACAACTGACCATTCTGACCTCTCCGAAGGCATCCGCATCCTTATAAGGCAGGAGAAGAAAGAAAGACAGGAAAGACAAAAATATAGAAATTGTCTTTGTTGTCTTTCTTCTCTTCTCAAAAAAGATGCGAAGTTGCTTAAAGTTGCCAATTGTTTTTAAAACCCCGAACGCGGATGCCCACTAAAGTCTAAGGTCTAAAGTCTAAAGTCTAATCAAAAAATACTATCTTTGCAGGTGGTATGAGACGTTTGCCGGTTGTCATATTGGTCATGGTGGCGGTGCTCGTGGCGGTGGTCACAGGCTGCGGCGCGCACCGCTACGACGGGCGCCTGGTGGCGGCCGACAGCCTCATGCGCAACGACCCCGACAGTGCCCTCGCCCTGCTCGAAAACTTGCCGACTGCCAGCCTGACGACCGACGGCGACCGTGCCTACCACGGGCTGCTGCTAGCGCAGGCCCGCTACAAGGCCTATGTGGTGGCCACCAGCGACAGCGACATCAACCGCGCCCTCAGCTACTACCGCGACCATAGCAGCGAACGCGAGAAACTCACCCGCGCCTACATCTACAAGGGGGCCGTCATGGAAGAACTGGGCCACCCCGACAGCGCCATGTACTACTACAAATCAGCCGAAGCCACCGCCGCCCCCGACGACTATTTCAACCTGGGCTACTGCAAATATAGAATTGGTGAACTTTTTCAAGCACAAATTTCACAAGACAGTATCGCTATACTAATGCTAAAGGATGCTTTACATTACTTTACTCTTCTTAATGACACTAATTATATTATTGCATGTTACGGGGTATTAGGGGCTGTATGTGGTGTCAACAAACCTGATTCTACTGAGTATTATCTATCAAAAGCCATTAAACTCTCTCAGCAATTTGATTCAACAAAACAATATACATACAAGTCTAAACTTGCAGGGTTCAACCTTTATTATAAAAAGGATTATGATTGTGCAAAAAACATCTCTATGGATATAATGAGAAACGGAGCTAATTATTGTGAAGAATCACAATTTTATTATTATGCAGTTCTTTCATATATCTATTTGGGGAATATTGATTCAGCGAAACTAATTGCTAATATCATTCCTGCTCCAATTGATGCTGTTGACAGTATGATGCATTATGATGTTGTTGCAGAATTGGCAAAGGCTGAATTGGAGCATGAAAAGTATTCGAATACCTTGTCTAAGAATATGGACTTGAAGACAAATTATATATACGGACTACAAGGTAAAAAACTGATATCAACGGAAAAAGAATTTAGACAACTGCAAGCTATCAATAATGCCCAAAACAGAATTACTAATCTTAACCTCATTCTGTTTATTGCTTTTATTGCAACTGTGTTTCTGTTAGTGTTAGTATTCACGATGAAAACACAAATTAAAAATCATCAAACAAGAATCAATGAGATTTATCATCAACTAGATGAGAGTTTGCAGCATTTAGAGCAGGAACGTGAGAAAAACAAGCACAATAAAACCGTAAGCCAGTTAACCGCTTATAGAATTTCAGCCTTGCAAGAGTTATATTATGATATCAGAGTAAAGGCTCCCACCAGTGGGGATAATACAAAACAGATAATACCTCTTTCCAGCTTACTTAAAAGAATGAATGAAAGGAACGAATTGCTTAAACTTGAACTTCGTGATACTTTTTGGGAAAAAATCAAGCTGTCAGTGGATGGAGAATATAATGGTATTGGATCTTTTGTAGAGCGGCATTACCCTGATATATCAGATAAAGAAAAGAAATTATTCTACCTTTCTTGTGCTAACATTTCACCCCAGATTATTAAGCTTTGTCTGAATTACTCGAATGCAAAAACAGTTAGTAATTATAAAATCAAATTGGTGAGAGAAGGATTTGGACTGAACATGTCTTTTGAAGAGTTTGTCAGGCGCTATTTGACTGGCGAAATCTCATAAACTAATCTGAATTGGTATAGGAAAACCATGATGACCACAAAGATTTTTTAATTTGTTAAAAATCAACTATTTAACAATCAAAATGATGACCTGAAAAATTTGGGGTTTAGTTTGATGATATGTAACTTTGCCTAAAAATCACATACATTTAACTTAACTATACCTATATTTTTTTCAGTATATGAGTTACAGGATTCTTTTTTCACTAATTGCTTTTTTTGTTTCGCTTCAAGTGTTTGCAGATTTGAGGGATGCTTCGGGTCAGATTTATATTGAGCATCGTCCCAAAGGTGGCATCCATTCTGGCCTACCGATCTGGCCTGCTGACCAACCTGATGTGTATTACGATGATGTTGAGCAAATAATCATTATCGATGGTCCTGGGAGCGAAGCAAGTTATTATGATGTGGACATCGTCTCCATGTCAACGCTTGACTTGATGCTCAGCACTCAGGTCAACGGTACTTACGACACCATCGATGTGTCGTCACTCCCCGATGACAACTACAAAATTGTCATCACGTCCTCTAACTTCAATGAGTACAAGGGCTACTTCACCAAGGTGCCAGGGAAAAACAGATGAAAATGAATCTACGATGATGAACAACAATAAATACAAATATTATTAACCATTAAATCATTTTATCATTATGAAAAAGATATTTTTATCAAAGTCAAGAACAGTGTTAACTACGAGATTGAGGCTTCTGGTAAGGTGACGCTTGAAGATGGCTTCAAAGTGGAGAAAGGCGCGACTTTTACTGTCATTCCTTCTTGTTTTTAATGAATAGTTTTTGCAGCGTAAAATTATTATTGTAGATTTGCATTAATATTTTTAAGACTTTTCACTATGAAGAAAATATTATTATTTATATTGGCCTTCCTGGGCATGACCCAGCTAGCCGCCCAGGAATATGAGTACGTGCCGTTTGTTCGTGAGGGCGTGAAGTGGGTTTATGTGATCAATCGTAATCCATTTTACAATATTGACAATGATAACCCAGCACAAGGTGATAACCAATATTATTACACGCTTGAAATCAAGGGTGACACAGTGATCAACGGCAAAACCTACAAGGCTATGCACAAGTACTCAGGCAATGCTATCAATACCGAAGCTGATACGATACCGATTTATCTACGTGAAGAGAACAAGATAGTTTACGGCATTATCCCTGATGGTAAATTTTACGATGGTTGCCCAGTTTATAATCTTTTCTTGGAAAGTAAACTTATTGACCCATATTGTGGTGAAGAATTCGTGCTGTATGACTTTGCCGATCCTGTTTCTTATTGGCCGGAGGTGGCATCTCCGCAGTACACTGTTAATATTACTGATATCGAGATGATTCAGATAGGATCCCACATGGCTAAATGCTACAAAGGCGATTTTTACGGTGGCTTTAGCGTGATTGAGGGTATTGGGATGGTTTGTCCGATGAACTCTTATACATTGGGCTTCTTTATGCCGGTTGCTACTGGTTCATTCGGCTCATTTTACACCCTGAGCCATGTCATTGAGAACGGTGAAGTCATTTATCCCCAGAACTTTATCGACGACAGGTACATACCTTTAATCCGCGAGGATGTGAAATGGGTGAACGAGCGTGTGACGGTCAACAATGGTGACACCACCAGTTATTACTACTGCTACAAGTTCAAGGGCAATCATCCAGTCAAGAATGGATATGGCGAAACATTCAAGGCGATGTACAGCTATACAGGCGAGAGCCTTGATATGGAAAGCGATGGTCCTGTTGCAGGTTTAAGGGAAAACGGGGCACTTGTAATCAGTTACACGAACCAGCCACTGAATAGTGTAATCGAACAAGACAGGAATCTGATCAATTTATATAATTATCAAAACAGTAACAAAGGACACTTGCTATACAAGTTTGCTGTTGATGCTGCCGATGAGATGTTTGGTATTGAATATTACATGCAATACCAGAGAGAGCCGTTCTTGACCTCCGAGAATCTAGTCATGCTGGACCCCATTGTGATAGACGATTGCATCTGTAGCCGCTGCGTGTATTTGGATGACGACGGTTTGCCTCTGGCGTATATAGTTGAGGGCATCGGCTTTGACAGCTACGACATGGGTGACCTGCTGACGCCGTTTACCCGCAAGCCCGACCCTACAGCCGACCATCAGGAGTGGTGCGGCCTGAGCCATGTGGTCAAGGACGGCCAGATCATCTACAAGGGTCTGCGCTACCGTGAAAATGTTCACGTGGGCATCAATGAGGTGGTGGCCGACGTGCCGCAGCGACAGCTGGACGGGAACTACTACAACCTGATGGGGCAGCCCGTGGGCAAGGATGTGCCGACGGTGCCCGGCATCTACATCCACCAGGGCAAAAAGATCCTTGTGAGATAGTCCTGAATTGCCAAATAATGAAAAAGAGAAACGATTATGAAAAAGACATTATTATGGATTTTGTTGGCACTGTTGGGCATGACCCAGTTAAGTGCCCAGGAATACGAGTACGTCCCCTTCGTTCGCGAGGGCGTCAAGTGGGTCTGCTTTTATGACAATGACGTACATGGGGTATGGCCTTATGACGATTTAATCCCCAATGGCATTCATTATTACGCTCTTGAGATGAAAGGTGATACATGCATTGATGGTAAATGGTATAAACCTGTTCACTATTATAGTGGCAACGGCATCAACGAGTTAAATGACACCGTACCAGTTTACGTGCGTGAAGAAAACAAGGTGGTGTATGGCATCATCCCCGATGACAGGAGATATTGGGAATGCCCAATCGGAATAGGGACAATAGCACGGTTAATAGATTGGGAAATTGTCTCGAATGTCTCGACTGGTGTGGAATTCATTCTGTATGACTTCAATAACCCTGTTGTATTCTATGAAAATCTGGATCCCTTTCTCTGTTCAAGACTGCAATATCTTCATACTGAAATGGCTCAAATAGGGAACCATCTGAGTAAGAAACTGGTATTTGATCATATTTCCTCGGATCCCGATGGACAATACTACGGTAGCGAGCCTATCATAGAGGGTATAGGATATGCAGGAGACAAAGGGGCGCCCTTTAATTACTTTTACGTCTATTTACCTTATGGCCAAATCTTTTACAGATTGTGTCACGTCATCGAGAATGGCCAAATCATCTATAAAACTCGGTGGTACAACCCAGACGTTACTTTGGGCATTGACGAGGTGGTTACTGGTCAGTCGCAGCGTGCGATGGATGACAATTACTACAACCTGATGGGCCAGCCTGTGGGCAAGGACGTGCCGACGGTGCCCGGCATCTACATCCACCAGGGCAAAAAGATCCTTGTGCGCTAACGCCCGGATGAAAACTGCTGGCGCCGTGCATAAGGGATAATGTTTAATGAGGCTGCGCAGCAGCATGCTTGAACACGAATTGCGCTGATTTTCACGAATTTAAACAAAAATAATCCGTGAAAATCAGCGTAATCCGCGTTTAAAATAAAGAACGCGGATGCCAAGTTGTTTAAGTTGTTTAAGTTGTTTAAGTTGTCTTTAAAACCCCTAATGCGGATGCCAAAAAACAGAAGGTTGTCGAAGTTGTCAAAAAAGTTGTGCTGGTTGTTTGATAAACCCTGGATACGGAGCCAAATAGAGTGCCTGTGAATGTTGTTTGAATCGTTTTGTGTGGGATGTCAAAAGTTTTTTGTAATTTTGCGGTTTGAAATTAAGAAACAATAGCGCATAAGACAATGAATGTACTGGAATTAAGCGAACAAGAGATTATCCGCCGCAATAGTTTGGAACAGCTCAAGACCATGGGTATCAACCCGTATCCCGCTGCCGAATATGTGGTGAACGCGTATAGTGACGAGATCGTGGCTAACTTTGACGACAATGCTGAGCAGCGTCAGGTGAGCATTGCCGGACGCATGATGAACCGTCGCATCATGGGCAAGGCTTCGTTCTTTGAGTTGCAGGACTCGCATGGCCGCATTCAGGTGTATGTGAGCCGCGACGACCTGTGCCCGGGCGAGGACAAGGAACTGTATAACACGGTGTTCAAGAAGTTGCTCGACATGGGTGACTTTGTGGGCGTCGAGGGCTATGTGTTCCGCACCCAGACGGGTGAGATCAGCGTGCATGCCCAGTCGCTCAAGCTGCTGAGCAAGTCGTTGAAGCCGCTGCCCGTGGTCAAGGAGAAGGACGGTGTGACCTATGACGCGTTTGAGGATCCCGAGATGCGTTACCGCCAGCGCTACGTTGACCTGGTGGTCAACAAGGGCGTGAAAGAGACCTTCCTGAAGCGCGCGCTTGTCGTGAAGACCATGCGCCAGGTGCTGGACGACGCAGGCTATACTGAGGTCGAGACGCCGACGCTGCAGGCCATCGCCGGCGGTGCCACGGCACGTCCGTTCATCACCCACTTCAATGCGCTGAACATCCAGATGTACATGCGCATCGCTACCGAGCTCTACCTCAAGCGCTTGATTGTGGGCGGCTTTGAGGGTGTGTATGAGATTGGCAAGAACTTCCGCAACGAGGGCATGGACCGCAACCACAACCCCGAGTTCACCTGCATGGAGCTGTATGTGCAGTACAAGGACTATAACTGGATGATGTCGTTCACCGAGCAGCTGCTCGAGACCATATGCATCGCCGTCAACGGCAAGCCCGAGACCGAGATCGACGGACAGGTCATCAGCTTCAAGGCACCCTACCGCCGCTTGCCAATCCTTGACGCCATCAAGGAGAAGACCGGCTATGACCTGGAGGGCAAGAGCGAAGACGAAATCCGCGAGGTGTGCAAGAAGCTGAACCTCGAAATCGATGACACGATGGGTAAGGGCAAGCTGATCGACGAGATCTTCGGCGAATTCTGCGAGGGTACGTTTATCCAGCCCACATTCATCATCGACTATCCCGTTGAGATGTCTCCGCTCACCAAGATGCACCGCAGCAAGCCCGGCCTGACCGAGCGTTTCGAGCTCATGGTCAACGGCAAAGAGGTCGCTAACGCCTATAGCGAGCTCAACGACCCCATCGACCAGGAGGAGCGCTTCAAGGAGCAGATGCGCCTGGCCGACAAGGGCGACGACGAGGCGATGATTATCGATCAAGACTTCCTGCGCGCCCTGCAGTACGGCATGCCGCCGACGAGCGGTATCGGCATCGGCATCGACCGCCTGGTGATGCTTATGACAGGCAACAGCTACATCCAGGACGTGCTGCTGTTCCCGCAGATGCGTCCCGAGAAGGTGCCCGTCCGCGACAAGGTGGAGGCCTATACCGCCCTGGGCATTCCCGAGGAGTGGGTAGCTCCGATTCAAAAGGCAGGTTTCCTCACAGTTGCCGCCCTCGGCGCCCTCGAGAAACCCGGTAAACTGTTCCAGGACCTGCTGGACATCAACAAAAAGTACAAGTTGGGCTACAAGGTGCCCGTCGTTGACGAGGTCAAGAAGTGGGTGGAGGCAGCCGCTGCCGCCGCACCGCAGCAGTAACTTGCAGCCAACAATCAGATAAAGGTGGGGCAGGAACCGCATTTTAGTGTGCAGTTCCTGCCCTCACTGAAATTGTGAATTTGCAATTTTTAAGAAAGTTTTTAGCATCTTATCGGGGGTAAAAAAGCGTTTTTCTCGTTATTATTTTATACCTTTGGCATTTGATTCAGTGGGCAATGTGCGGATTTTGCGCATATTCTACTGACAATCAGTATGTTAATTAAGTTGACAATATAAATTAAACTTAAATAGATATGTTCAAAAAGTATGTTTTTTCGGTGCTGATTATGGTGCTGGCAATATGCAGCGCCAATGCCAGCACGTGGAAGATGCACAATTATTTTGTGACGAGCAAAATCCAGAATCTGTATGATACTGGTGACAAGGTTTACTACGTGAACAGTGGTTGCCTGTACCAGTTTGACAAAGCGACCCTAGAGACCGTCGCATTGTCCAGGCAGAACATCCTCTCGGACAACAGTCGAATCAAGCATGTTTTCTATGATTGGGAGAACAACCTGCTGTTTGTTGCCTACTCCAACTCCAACATCGACATCATTGACGGTGCAGGCAAGGTGACGAACATCAGCAACATCAAGGACATGGTGATTCCTCTCAAGACTTTCACCCTCAAGGATGATCAATTGGATACATATACCGGCAAGGAAATCAGTGACATCACGTTCCACAACGGCATTGCTTATGTGGCAGCGGGATACGGATACATGACTATTGACGAGTCCACGCTTAAGGTCATCGAGAACCGTAACATGGGCAAGAACATTACCATCAACTCGGTGGGTATCGTTGGGGATAAGATGGTTATTCTTACTAACACCTATTGCTACTATGGTGACCCCAACAGCCAGGATCCCCGCAATGAGTTCACGAGGAAGAGCGCATCGGTGTCAGGTGGTAAGATGTTTGTGGTTGATGATGAGACCTTCCTGGTTTACGGAACTTCAAAATTCTATTATTGCAGTATGTCTTCGGGATCCCCGACGTTCACCATGCTGGTGGATGGCAAGGCAACCGATGCACAAAAGACATCCACGGGCTATATTGCCAATTTTGAGGGACTTGCTTACTACTATACAGTAGATCAAACTGGTAAAGTTGCCACCAAGGCAGCCACGGCCATCACTTTCGCTTCGTCCCATCCCCAGGGTGACGGAACCGTTTGGGTCATCGACGCTAATGGTCTGCACGTGAGTGGCAGCACCGCATACTACAAGGTGAACTCACTGACGACCGATGCTCCCTATTGGTTGAAGTATAATGCTGCAATGAACAAGCTGTATGCAGCTAATTCTGGCCCCAACATGATCAATGCGACCAGTGCATCGACGCCCAATGTCATCAATACCTATGATGGCGTGGAGTGGAAGAATGCTACGCCTTATACAGCTGCTGGCGCCGGCTATGCCATTGTATTTGACCCGCTGGATCCCACCACCTATATGCGCACAGGTTGGAATAATACCGGTCTGACAAAGGTGACCAATGATGTTAAGAAGTTTACCTATACAACATCCAATGCTGCTATCGGTAAATATAAACCTGCTCCCGGCTTTGACAAGAACGGTAACTTGTGGGTGGTATCATCCTATGGTTCGGCAGCTGTTAATAACCCTGGTTCGGTGCTTGTTAGAGAAAAATATCTGACGAATAAGTCATCCAAGTCTGACTGGTTTGTTCCCACTGGCCTGAACCTCTGCACGGGCTCGATGCAGCGTTCTCGCTTCTTGATTTCGCAGAAGAACAACATGAAGATTTTCAGTGACTGTGACTTCCCCAGCGGTGCAGTCATTGGCCGCATCCTGTGCTGGGATAATGGCAGTGAAGATCCCACGGTTGACAACTACAAGTTTGTGAGCATTTCACACTTTGTCGATCAGAACAACAAGCAGGTGGATTGGGTATATCTGACCCACTTTGAGGAAGACAACGAAGGCCTCATCTGGTTCTGCCATACCCAGGGTTTGTTTGTGGTAGATCCTGATATCCTGTTTGATGAGCATCCGCGCGCCTATCGTCCCTTTGTGACCAAGTTCTCGGAGGGTAAGGGCTACCTGTGCGAGGGTTACACTGTCTATGATGTTGGTGTTGACCGCAATAACAACAAGTGGATTGCCAGCAACAATGGTCTGTACTTCGTATCACCTGATGCCAGCGAGGTTTATAGCCACTTCACCACCGAGAACAGCGATATCCCCAGCGATGTCGTTTACAGCGTGGAGTGCGATACCGTGAACGATCGCGTGTATATCTTCACTGACAACGGCTTTGCCGAGTACATCATGAACGGTGAGGCTTCGGCGCTCAACTTCAACGATGTGTATGCATTCCCCAATCCTGTTGAGCCTGATTTCACTGGAATGGTGAAGATTGCCAACCTGATGGAGAACTCTTATGTGACCATCACCGACCGCGACGGTCATGTCGTGAAACAGTTAGGTCCGGTTATGGGTTGCGCATTCTGGGATGCCAGCGGTGAAGACGGCGAGCGAGTGCCAACGGGTATTTACAATATTTATGCCGCCCAAGGTGCTCAGCCTGTAGCAACAGGCACGCCTCATGCCACAGTAATGATTATCAAGTAACAAGCTTTTGGCTGTTAGCACTTAGCTGTTAGCATTTAGCCTTTTGATATTAGCTGGTGGCAGATGCCTCCAAAAGCTAAAGGCTAAAAGCTAACAGCTAATTTTTACTTTTGAGATGCTATTCAATTCGTTCACATTCATGATATTCCTGCCAGTGGTGTTTCTGCTCTACTGGTTTGTATTCAAGAGGCTGAGGTGGCAGAATCTCCTCATCCTTGTGGCGAGTTATGTATTCTATGGCTGGTGGGATTGGCGTTTTCTGGTTCTCATTGTCATTACCTCGTTGAGCAGCTTCTTCAGTGGCCTGCTCATCAGCCGCTTTGAAGGTCGCCGCAGGCTGCAGAAGGCCGTCAGCGCTGCCAATATCATACTCAACTTGGGTATATTGGGCACCTTCAAGTATTTCAACTTTTTTGTGGGCAGCTTGGGCTCACTGTTATCGGCTGCAGGCATTACATTGGACTGGCCTACAGTCAATATCATCCTTCCTGTGGGTATCAGTTTTTACACTTTCCAGGCGCTAAGCTATTCGATAGACGTATATACCCGCAAGATCGAGCCTACCCGTGACATCGTGGCCTTCTTCTCGTTTATCAGCTTCTTCCCGCAACTGGTAGCCGGTCCCATCGAGCGAGCAACCAATCTGTTGCCGCAGATGCTCGGCAAACGCACCTTTGACTACGGCACTGCAGTCGATGGTCTCAGGCAGATGCTGTGGGGCTTCTTCAAGAAACTCATTATTGCTGATGGCTGCGCCGAGGTGGTGAATCTGCTGTGGGGCGATGTGGGGCATGCAACAGGCTTGATGCTGTTCATCTGCTCGTTGCTGTTCACGTTCCAGATTTATGCTGATTTCTCGGGTTATAGCGACATTGCCATCGGTTGTGCCAAATTGTTCGGTATTAGGCTCACGACGAACTTCAAGGTGCCTTATTTCTCCCGCAACGTGAGGGAGTTCTGGCGTCGGTGGCACATCACCTTGATGAACTGGTTCACCCAGTATGTCTATTTCCCTTTGGGCGGCAGCCGTTGTTCCCGCCTGAGGACAATCCTCAACACCTTGATTGTGTTCGCCTTGAGCGGCTTGTGGCATGGCGCTGATTGGACGTTCGTCTTGTGGGGCTTGTACCATGCGTTGCTGTTCATCCCGCTCATCCTGTTAGGCTCTAACCGCTACAGGGACACTGTGGCCCACGGCCGGCTGTTGCCGTCTTTTAAGGAACTGGTGAGCATGATCGTAACCTTCCTGTTCATCAACTTTGGCTGGATACTGTTCCGCGCACCTGATTTTGCAGGCTTCTGTGATTTCACGGTACGCTTGTTCTCTCCGTCGTTGTTCACTCTCTCGGGATTGACCATGAAGATGGCGACTATGCTGATGTGGTGTGCTGGCCTGTTGATTGTAGAGTGGATACAGCGTGAACGCGAGCATGTGCTGCAGATCGACGGTTACCGCGTTTTTGCGACTCAGGTGTCCCGGTTGTTGCTTTACGCCCTGCTGGTCTTTGTGATCTTCTACTTTGCTGGCCAGGTGCAGACGTTTATCTACTTCCAATTCTGATGCTGCCATGAAGAAGTTCCTCATCAAGATATCCTATACCGTGTTGCCCGTTTGGTTGCTGCTTGTGGGTATGGCAACCTATCTGTGGATGACCAATGATAACACGGGTGACCTGATGCGTCTTGGACTGATTGACAGCGGGCCAGAGTACACCGACTCAATACGTTCTCAACTGCTGCCCAAGGTGTATTATCTGGGACAGGATAATGACAGCTTGCTGCGCTCAGATACGTGTGATGTGCTTGTCGTCGGCGATTCGTTTTCGCATGGCGGCGGCGTGGGCAAGCAGGGAGACTATGTCAACTATCTGGCTCATGACAGCGGCCGCAAGGTTGTCGTTTTCACGCCCGCAAACAAGAACATGACCTCCCCGATGCAGATTGCGCAGGCGCTGCTCAAGAGCAAAGCGATTGATTCGACCCATGTCAAGAACCTTGTCGTCGAGGAGGTGGAGCGCTACCTGGTGGGCCGTCATAGCGGGTTTATTGCTGGCCTTTGGCATATTGACCGTCCCAATGAAGTTCCTGTCGTGAGCAAACCTGAGCCAGACAAGAAATCTGATACCGGTCCCTTGCTTCGGGTCAAGGATTATGTTTTTTACCATTTGTTTGGTGCCAATCCAATCTATAAGGTGCGTTTGTCAGCCCCGGTTTTTGGCGGGGCGAATCCCGACGTGCTGTACTTCTACAACGAGGATGTGGAATTGGGCTTTGATGTCACCGAGGCCCAACAGCGCAGTATCAAATCCTGTTATGATGAGGTCATCGCTTCGGCGCGGGAACGCGGTGTGAATTTGATCTTCCTGCTGGCCTGCGACAAGTATGATTTGTACCAGAGCTACATCATCGACAATCCCTATCCACCCAAGACCCTCAACGAGGACATTGAGCGATGGATGGCTCCCGAAATGGGCCGTTTTGTGATTGCTAAGCGTGTGCTGCTGCCCCTTGTTGACCAAGGCGTGAAAGACGTGTATCTCTACAATGACACACACTGGTCGCCATCGTCGTCAAGGATAATTGCAGGCGAGGTCATCAAGAAACTCAAGTGATGCCATGGATCTGAATTCCCCCGAGTTCTATACGATAGCCTTTGTGGTGTTCATGGCATTGATTGCCCTGCTCATGGGGCGTACCGAGAAGAAGCCGCCCAGTACCTATATCGTGCAGTTGGCGACAATTGCGGCAGAATCTCTCGGAGATGATACCGTGACCATGGAACTTACCGACGGCGGGCATATCATGCTGCACCGTTCAGGAATCACCCTTGCTGCCGAGGAGACCGTCAACCTGGTCATTACCGTGCAGGAGGACCATTGCTCCATCGTCGAGAAAAAAGGGGTCAAGCGGCGCCGTGTCGTCGGTGAGCCCGTTATGGGCGAGGCATTGCTGAAGTGCTTGCGCCCCGGCAACAAGTACAAGATCCGCTATGAGAGCCAGTTGACCAGCACTTGGGCCATGTTCACGCTCGACACTTCGTCACCTGACGCTAAAAAGGTAGAGCTTGCCTTTTAGGGTACGTGTGTCTATATGGTGCCTTCTTATCGTGTCCTGCGCTTCGGATTATGCCAAGTGACACAATTTAAGGGCTGGTGTTTACGTTATAGTATTACTAAACAAGATTAAAACCATATACCATATGACAAAGAGAATAATAGCAATGCTGGCTTTGATGCTGTCGTTGTGCGCTATGGCGCAGAATGCAGTGGGTGATTGGCTTATCCACACCTCGTTTGTGGGTAATCAGGTGACAAGTGTCGCCGAGGGTCACCGTTGGGTGTACTATCAGTCGGGCAGTAACCTGTTCCGCCTGGACAAGGAGACTCAGGAGAACGAGTCGTTGAGCATTGTCAATGACCTGAGCGACATGGTCATTTCCAAGATATACTATAACAGCGACAAGGACTATCTGGTAGTCATTTATACCAATTCCAACATCGACATCATCCTGAGCGATGGCAAGGTGGTGAATATGCCTGAGATCAAGGATGCCGTGATGACCTCCAGCAAGGCCATCAACGACGTGACTTTTGCATCGGGTCTCATCTATCTTGCCGCCGACTTTGGCTATGTGGTGGTTGACGATTCCAAATTCGTCGTCAAGGAGTCGCATCTGTATGGCCAGCCGATATCCAGTATCGCTCAGGTAGGGCGGTATCTGTTGATCGTGGTTAACGGTGAAGTGTATTACGGCGATGCCAGCGAGTATCACGAGCAACTGACTTCATTTGAGCTGTCGACAATCAATAACGTGAAGCATCTCTATCCGATTGACGACCGGAGTTTCTACTATATCACAGGCTGGACTTACAGGGCAAGTATCGAGCAGAACGATGAAGGTAGTGTTGTCTTCAAGCACGATAACAAAGCCATTCTAAGGGGAGATGCGACATTGGTGCAGAAGACAGTTGGCGGTTTCCTGCTTAACGATACAGGCCAGAAACTGTGTTTCAAGACCAATGAGAAGGGAGATACCTTGTCTTCGGTTGCGACTGGCGGCGAATTGTGCAGCGCCCACCCCAAGGGTGACGGCACCCTGTGGGCAGCAGGTCCCAAAGGCCTTCACCAACTGAACAGTGAAAGCTATTTCTTGCCCAATGCTTTGACATTTGGCACCCCCTTCTGGATGACGTATAATAAGAGCAAGGACTTGCTCTATGTTTCCACTCCGACCGCTAACGGCTTTTTCTCTGGCATGTTGCCTCTGGTAATCAACACCTATGACGGCATGAAGTGGGCCAATGTCACTCCCGAGGGCTCTCCAAAATATGGCGCTTACTGGTTGGAGTTCTTGCCTGACGATGCCAACACCTACTTTGTGGGCAGTTGGACCAAGGGCCTCTATAAGGTCGTTAACAACGAGATTGTGGTGAACTATGACGCTACTAACAGCCCGTTGGTGAAATTCAATAGTGCCATGCATCCCGTCACCAGCATCGACCGTTATGGCAATGTGTGGGTCGTGGAGCCTTATGAGAATAAAGAGACTCCTGTCATGGTCCTCCCCGCCGCCAAGGCCAAACTGAGCGAAACGACTGTTGAAGACTGGGTAACTCCCAAAATTCGCAATCTGGATTCAGAAGATTCCCAGCGTTCCAGTTTCCTGTCCACCCATTATGGAAATCATGATATCAAGATATATTGCGATGGCAATTTCGAGACTCCCGTTTTCATGTGGAACTCGGCAGGACAGCTGTCACTTGATCCTGAGCAGGAATTCTTCAAGACCTTTACCGATCAGGATGGGCTGCCCTATGCTTGGACCCACGTCATCTGTTTTGCCGAGGACTTGAACGGCTTGGTGTGGATGGGCAGTACCGAGGGCGTGATTTCATTCAACCCGGCACAGGCCTTCTCGGGTAATTTTAGAGTTAACCACATCAAGGTGCCGCGCAACGATGGTACCGGTATGGCCGACTATCTGCTCGACGGTATCCAGGTCAACGGAATCGCCGTTGATGGTGCCAACCGCAAGTGGATCGCCACCCAGTCATCGGGCTTGTTCCTGGTTAGCCCCGATGGCACCCAGATCATCAAGAAGTTCAACACCACCAACAGCCCCCTGGCCACCAACACGGTTTATAAGGTGTGCTGCAACCCCAACAGCAACTCGGTGTTTATCACTACTCCGGCTGGCGTGTATGAGTACTTCAGCGACTCCACTCCCGCCGAGACCTCCTATAGCAACATCTACGCCTATCCCAACCCTGTGCGTCCCGATTTCGGTGGCGAGGTGACCATCACCGGCATGATGGACAATTCGTTGATCAAGATTGCCGACGCCAGTGGCAATGTCATCCGTCAGCTCAAGTCAACGGGCGGTATGGCGACCTGGGACTGCTGTGACCAGAACGGCGAACGTGTCAAGACGGGTGTCTATATGGTGCTCTGCTCTCAGGCCAACGGCAGTGGCAATGCCGTGGTGACCAAGATTGCAGTTATTAGATAATAGAGATTAGATAATAGATAATAGAGATTAGATAATAGATATTAGATGAGGTCTATTGGAGTGAGCAGATTTAGCGATTTGTGAAACTCAAGTCAAGTGTATATAACCAATTAACATGGATAAGACTATGAAGAAGTCGATCATTGCATTACTGACATTGCTGGTGCTCGTGACAACGGCATGCGGCACAGGCAACAGCTTGGCCAAGGCCGAGCGGCAGGCCCAAGTGGAGCGCCAGGTGCTGGCTGCATTGGATGCACGTCAGTACACGATAGCAGTGGACTGGATGAAGCCCTTGGGCGGCATGGCACGCCATGTGAGTTCCACCTTTGAGCTGAAAATCAACGGCGACGAGGTGGACAGCTACCTCCCCTATGTGGGCGAGGCCTACCGCTTGCCTTATGGCGGCGGCAAGGGTTTGAACTTCAAGGCCGCGATGTATAACTACAAGATGGTTCAGGTGACGAGTAACAGGTACCTCATCGAGTTTGACGTGAACAACGATGAGGACATCTACCATTACCGCATCGACATGTTTACCAATGGCAAGGCGGTCATCGATGTTATTGCCCGCGACCGCGACGCGATCTCCTTTGACGGGGAGCTTGCGCTGTGATTTTGCACAGCATGTCACGTGGCAGTCATTAAACTATTGGCCCCGCCGGTGGTCTAATTTATATAAATGATTCAAGTTTTTAAAGTGGTTCAGCCACTTTAAAAACTTGAGGATAAAGGATAATGGTTAAAGATGGACTTTGGAACAAAAAATGATGACTTTTACTGGAAATTTTTCAGTTTTTCAAGAGACTATTCAATAAACTTTAACCCTTAAACATTAAACAGTGAGCAAGTTATCTACTTGCGAAACTCATAATAAATGATCAATTAACCTAAAAAAACCAAGATAATGAAAAAGGTATTATTACTCATCAGTATTATCGCATTGGCACTGGTTTCATGCAAAACCGGTGATAAAGTGGTGGATGCCCAGCGGGCCGAGGCCATCAAGTCGCTGCTCGAGTCACAGCAGTATGTGGTGATGGTAGGGTCGATGCGTCCCCTGTCGGCTCCCACGATGAGCGTGAGCCAGGGGCATAAGATGATTGTGCGCGACGGCATGGTGTCATGCTACATGCCTTACGCCGGCTCGGGTCAGAATGTGGGCTATGGCGCCAGCGGCTACAAGGCGCTGAATTTCACCAGCAAGATTCTTGACTACAAGGTCGAGTATCCCAAGGCCGACCGTGCCCGCGTCACCTTCAAGGTCGAAAACGGCGACGACAGCTACCGCTTCCATGTCGAGGTGTTCATGAACGGCAAGACGACCATCGACGTCGATCCCCGTGGACGTGACGGCATCTCCTACAGCGGCATGCTCCACGGCCTGGAAATCCTATAGCCCTTACCGCTTTTTGGGATAGGAAGACAAGAAAGACAAGAAGGACAATTTTTGATAATTAATTGTTAATCAATTATTTGTCTTTCTTGTCTTCTAATATCAACTAAAGTCTAAAGTTATCGTTTAAGAACTCATCCAGGTCGCCCACGCCTAGCTTGTTGGCAATCTGGTTTTTCTTGTTATAGACCGTGCCGATGTGTTTGTAGCCCATCGTCACCATGATGACCGTGCGCGAGAAGCCGCAGCAGTACAGGGCGATGAGGTTCAGCTCGCTGTCGCTGAGCGTGCCGCCGGCCATTTCCTGTGCCCTCACCAGCACGTTGTCGTGCAGGTCGTTGACCAGGGTGTGCAGGTTGGCCCAGTAGGACTTGTCGTTGGCCCGTGTGGCCGGGATGGTCATCGTCTCGCGGAACTTGCGGGCAAACGTGTTGGCGTCATGCTGGTAAGACCAGGTCATCAGTTGGTTGACCGACTCAATCTGCTGGGTGATGATGGTTCGCAGCTCGTCGCTTTGCCGTTTTTTCTCCTCGAGTGTGGCGATGTCGATGTTGAGTTGCCCGTATTGCTGTTCCAGTGCCTGATTGGCCGCGATCTGCTGCAGGCAGGCGGCCTTGGCGCTGTCCAGTTCCCGTTCATAGTCGTCGATTCTTGCCTGCATGCGCTGGAGTCCGGCCAGCGAGGCGTCGAGGTCGGTCTGGAGGAGTTCGTGCTCGTGTTCCTTGAGGCGCAGCTGGCTGCGGTACCGCAGCAGCCCCAGCAGCAGGAGCAGGGCAGCGATGGCGATGGCGGCCAGCACCAGCCACGTGCCGCGCAGCCGTGCCAGCAGCTGTGAGTTCTTGAACTCCTCTTGTTGCAGGTCATACTTCTTCTCGACGGCCAGCAGCCTGTGGTTCAGTCCGTTGATGGTCACCGAGTCGGCGATGGCGTGGGCTTGCTCGATGTACTGTTTCGACAGGCCGTCGTTGTGGCGGGCGTGCTCGAGTTGCGACATCACGTCCAGATAGACGATGCTGTCCACTGTCTCGACCCTACTCGGTGCCGTGTTGAGGTAGTATTGAGCCGAGTCCAGTCGCCCCAGATGCAGGTAGGCCTCGGCCAGACGGTAATGCGCCCGCGGATGCTCGACAACCGACGGATCGACGGCCAACGCCTGCCGCCCATAATCCACCGCCGTCCTGTAATCCTTCGCCCGCACCACATAGTACTCCAGGAGAGAAAAACTGTTGCCAAACACGAAATAAGGGTCTTTGTCCGTCTTTGCCAGTTCACATGCTTTTTTCAGATAGATGACGGCACTGTCATGCTTCTCTTTGATACTACAGTATATCCTGCCGATTTCAGACAGGCAGACAAGTTCATAATGCTTGTCGCCAATGGCATGATAAAGTGATTGTGCTTCTTTATATTTCTGTACTGCAACAGTAGTTGTGCCAATGAATTGGGATTGGTATAGATTTCCTGATCGTAGTTTTGCATAAGCTTTATTATGGATATCATTTTCTTCAGCCCTTTGCTCGACTTGATGATAGCATGCAACAGCTTTTTCTAAATGCCCTAACTCCTCGTTGACACACCCTTGGGCAATCAGAGATCTCAGATATAGCGAATGATTATCAGATTTCTGATAGAAATCAACAATAGAGCTAATGATAGAATCATTATCAAATTGGCAATAATTCTTATACTGAGCCATTGTGAGCAATAGGCCATAATAAGCCTTGTCGTCAACACTGAAATCATCAGCATTGAACTCTTTAAGCTTCATCAGCGCCTCACCGTTCTCCTGTATGTTCAGCAATGAATCAACTGCCTCCAGTTCAGGAATATGCGTTGGCGTGTTCTTGCAACTACTTAAATGGATCAGCAAACAAAATAGTAATATGAAGGATAGTGCTGATTTTTTTGTCATCATCATGGATCACTATAGTTTTGATTAACTGCAAAATTACATCAAATAGCTTGAAAAACCGTTTTTCGTCTTTTAAAAATCGATTACTAAGTTCGTTTTTTAACACTTGAAATCACCCATTAGGTGATGATTAGATTTTTATTTTTTAAAACAATGATTTTCAATCAATTAAAAATCCAAAAATTAGGTGCAAATTATGCCCTTTTCCCAAAAATAGTAACTATCTTTGCGGTGTCCCAAAAACACCAAACCACTATCGAAGGTTCCTAAGGAAAATGAAACGATCTACCACATACAATTGTGCCTACATGGAGAGTCCTACCGACTCCTTCCCTAACTGGTTTTTTACATCAAAAGAACCGTCCCTTTTTTAGTATATTGGCTTTCTTTACAGTTGCGTGGCGTTAGATAATACATTATTTTTTTGTTTTATGAAGAGATTTGCAGAAAGATATAGAAAGGTAATCAAGTATATAGCGATAGCTTCAATAGTGTTGTTTTTATTGTCTGTTTTTTATGGCATTTTGATGCTAAATTACTATACATCTAATAAATCACGGGATTACGCCCAGACAATAGAATGCTTAGAAGATACAGAATATACTGTAAGTGGTATTTTCTATGAAGATTTTGTTAATAGACTGCTTACAATAATTGAAGCTGACAGTAATGCTTGTTATGCAGAGAAGAGGGATTTAAGAAACCTCAAAAACACTGAGATTATTGATACTATGACAGTAGAATTTAGAGTGGACAGTGCAGGAACGAATTATTGCTTTTACTCGTTCTTTGTCCCATTCGACAATGACCAAGTAAAGTTAAGTGGCAATTTCTTTTATTCTTCAAGCACTTTAGAGAAAGAATACAAGGAATATGATGGCAAATTAAAATTGAGCGTAATTGTGTTAGATACTCGGCCTATAAGAGTATTATTCTTTAGATGTTGGGACTATGATGAGCAAAGGCTGCAAGAAAAGGCCCAAAAATATTTCACAGAACACTATTTGGACTCTGTGTGTCAATATAATACTCAAGATACTAGGAATTCGTTCTTCTTTCTGCTCAATTGGTGTTATATTCATTTATATTATGTTGTACTATTAATTCCCATACTCCTTTTATGTATTCTTTATTTGTTTGTTGTTGATGGTAATGGTCGTTATTTAGAAAAAAGATTATAAAGACTAATGTACGATATTTTGCAATTTTGCGGGTGTCAGCGATTCGCTGCAGCATAAGACGATGACCGGCTATAGTGAGAGATATTATGACTACGGTGCCGAGGGCAGCAACCTGTCCTGGAACGGCTACCTGCTCACCCCTCCCGATGACGTGCATGACTACAGCACCACATACAGCTATGACCTGAACGGCAACATCACATCACTGACCCGCAAGGGCGTTTGGAGTTCTGTCCCCGTGGGTGACTATACCTCGTGGGCCTACGGTGACATCGACGACCTGGAGCTGGAGTATGACGGCAACCAGCTGAGGAAGGTGACAGACCTGTGCGATGAGCTGTCATATGCCGGAGCGATGGACTTCAAGGACGGCTCCGATGCCCAGACGGAATACTCATGGGATGCCAACGGCAACATGACCAAAGACCTGAACAAGGGCATCAGCAGCATCCGCTACAATGAGCTGAACCTGCCTCGATCATCAACT
>Ga0247610_10002249_pt1 | contig 22592 bp, 20 predicted proteins | sample 174DNAGHGhighgp2_FD_193483 | JGI IMG/M metagenome (GOLD analysis project Ga0247610, IMG submission 193483) | Sheep rumen microbial communities from Palmerston North, Manawatu-Wanganui, New Zealand - 1742 DNA GHGhigh gp2 | ecosystem: Host-associated > Mammals > Digestive system > Stomach > Rumen...
AAAACAGAACGTATTTCAAATATCGAAAACTATTATTTTATTGGTATTGGCGGTATTGGAATGAGTGCTTTGGCTCGCTATTTCAACAATAAAGGATTTAATGTGGCTGGTTATGATAGAGCCAAAACAGCTTTGACCGAATCGTTAGAAAGGGAAGGTATATCAATTCATTACGAAGATAAGGTGTCTGCAATCGCTCCTAAATATAGAAAGGAAGATAAAACAATCGTGGTAGTAACGCCTGCTATTCCACTCGATAATGCTGAATATCAATATTTTAAAAATAATCAGTTTGAAATAAAGAAGCGTGCTGAGTTATTGGGTAAAATTACCAAAATGCAAAAAGCTTTGTGTGTTTCTGGTACTCATGGGAAAACCACTACTTCTACTATGTTAGCTCATTTGCTCACTCAAAGTGGAGTAGCAACAGATGCTTTTTTAGGTGGAATTTCGGTAAATTACAATACTAATCTTTTGTTAAAAAAAGACAGTGATTATGTGGTAATAGAAGCAGACGAGTATGATCGATCTTTTCATAACTTGACTCCAAATATGGCGGTTGTCACTTCTACAGATGCAGATCATTTAGATATTTATACCTCGGCAGAAGAGTATCTTGAAAGTTTTTCAAAATTTACTTCTCTTATTACCGAAAATGGTTTATTATTGATGAAAAAAGGTTTGACTTTTAAACCAGATGTAAAATCTTCGGTTAAAGTAATGACTTATTCATCTACCGAACCTGCAGATTTCTTTGCTTCTAATATGAAGACAGGAGAGGGTACAATTTTCTTTGATTTTAATTATCCAGAAGGTGTATTGAAGAATGTTGAAATTCCTCATGCTCCTATTAAAGTAAATGTTGAAAATGCAGTAGCTGCAATGGCAATTGCTTGGCTGAATGGGGTGAGTGCAGATGAATTGAAAAAAGGCATTGCTTCTTATAGAGGTGTTAAACGTCGTTTTGAAAAGCATGTAGATACAGAAAAAGTCGTGTATATAGATGATTATGCACATCATCCAGCAGAACTTAGAGCTAGTATTCTTTCGGTTAAAGAATTATATCCTAATAAAAAGTTAACGGGTATATTCCAACCGCATTTGTATACTCGTACTCGTGATTTTGCCGATGATTTTGCTAAAAGTTTGTCGTTACTTGATTCGTTAATTTTGTTGGATATATATCCTGCAAGGGAACAACCAATCGAAGGCGTAACTTCAAAAATAATTTTTGATAAGGTAACCATTGCTGATAAATTGATGACTACCAAAGAATCGCTTTTGGATATTTTAAAAACAAAAAAAGATGGGGTAGTGATGACTTTAGGGGCTGGTGATATTGATAAAATGATTCCTCAAATAAAAGAAGTTTTGAAATAAATGAAAAGGAATATCTTTATAGGATTTTTAACTAGCTTGATGGTAATATCAGTAGGCTTATTGGCATATATTTATGCTGATAGGGACGATCATATTCAAATTAAGGAGGTAAAAATAACCGTTAAAGATAGTAGTCATAATAGTTTTATTTCTGAGCAAGATGTGCGTTCTGTTGTAAAAAAATTAAACATGATAGGACGTGATGGAGACCCTGATTTTGCTCAAGAAGTGGAAACCTTGGTAGAAGCTCAAACCTTTGTAAGTCGTGCTGAGTGTTATCAAACATCGAGTGGTGTGTTTAAAATAGATGTTTGGCAACGAGAGCCCGTAGCACGAGTAATAGGCGATGGCTTTGAGTTTTATATTGATAAGGAAGGAAATGAATTGCAACTTTCAAATCGTTATTTTGCTCGAGTAATCGTGATTAATGGAAGTGTAAGTCGTAGTTTTATAAAAAAAGATTTAATTCCTCTTATCAATAATATAGTGGAAGATAAATTTCTGTCTGCTTTGATAGAACAAATTTATGTTTTGCCCAATAAAGAATTGATAATGATTCCAAATATAGGAAATCATGAAATATTATTTGGTAAAATTGAAAATGTAGAAGAAAAATTTGACAACCTATATACTATATATTGTGAGGCATTTAATATTATGGGTTGGAATGATTATAAGAAAGTGAATTTGAAATATAAGGGTCAAGTTGTTTGTACGCGCAAAAATTAGATGATATGGGAAAATTATTAGCTGCAATTGATTTAGGAACCTCTGTTATCAGAGGAATGATTGTCGAAAAAGATGAATTCGGCAAAATGATCATTCTTGCTACTGAGAGTGAAAAGACATCCGAAAATATTATTAAAAAGGGTGCTGTCGCTAATCCAGATAGTGTGGCTTTTTTAGTCAAACAGATCTTGGTCAAAATGATGAATACTATTAATAATGGAAGGGAATCAGATCAAAAACTTGAACTTAAAAAGGTTTATGTTGGTTTGAATGGAGAATCCTTGCAAACTATTGTTAAAAAATCAGCGCGTAATTTTGATGGCGAGATAACTCAAGAATTAGTAGATGAATTGACTAAAGAAAGTAGTTATGTTAGTAATCAGGATTTGGATGTACTTTATGTAAGTCCCCAAGAATATATTTTGGATGATGAAGAAGAAACTAGTGTTGTTGGTTGTTTTTGTTCCAATCGAATCGAAGGAAGTTCTGCTCTCGTAGTGGCAAATAAGGAGTTGAAAAGTCGTTTGCAAAGTGCATTTAAACGTGCATTTCAGGAAGGAGATGTAGAATGTGAAATAGTTATTCAACCCATTGCCTTGGCTGATTTCTTGCTAACTAAATATGAAAAAGAAACGGGATGTTTGTTTATTGATTTTGGAGCGGGAACTACTTCTTATGCTATATATACAAATGGTTATTTAAGAAAGGTTGGTACTGTAGGATTAGGAGGTAATTCTGTAACTAAGGACTTGAAAGACTTAAAAATTTCTTTTGATGATGCTAATTTATTGAAAAGAAAACCTTTTGCTACATGTTACCCAATAATGTTGGAAAAACCTAATACGAAAGTTATCTTTGCTTGTGCTGATGGTATGGAGTCAATAGAGGTTAATACTGGTACTATTGGTGAGATTATTCAAGCTCGTATGAAGGAAATTATCAATAAGATTGGTTATCAAGCCCAATTTCTTGGACTTAGTAATATCAAGACTATTGTTATTTCAGGAGGAGCTTCTAAAATGCATGAATTGCCTGAATTATTGGCGGCTACTTTTGGAATGAATATTCGTCGTGTTTGGTTGAAAGCTAAGAAGTCGAATCCTGATTTTGAAAAAAATATAAAAAGAACATTGAATATATTAGATAATCGTGTAGGTAATATTGTTGAATTCAATTTGGATATAGAATGGTTATCAGTATTGGGTATTCTCAATGGAGCAAATGAATCTTCTGTTAGAAAAGAAAATAATTCTGCTAAAACTAAAAGAACGAGTAAATCTCGTGGCTCAAGTTTGGATATAAAAGGTAAATTAGTTGGATTGTTTGATAATTTTTTTAGCGAAGATGAAAGTCAAAGAATGAATTAAAAACAATATAAAACAGCAAGAATTTATGAATGACGAAAACGTAGAATTCGGATTTGTTCGTGATAGTAACAATATAATCAAGATTGTTGGAGTAGGTGGTGGTGGTGGTAATGCTGTTACTAACATGTACGAGAAAGGTATCAAGGATGTAGATTTCTTGGTTTTTAATACCGATAGACAGGATCTTGAGAAATCAACAGTACCTGTAAAATTACAACTTGGTAAGACTGGACTTGGTGCTGGAAATGTGCCAGAGGTAGCTCGTGTTGCTGCAGAAGAAACTATTGATGAAATGAGAGAGGCTCTTTCTGGAGCAAAAATGGTATTTATTACTGCAGGATTGGGAGGAGGTACTGGTACTGGTGCGACTCCAGTGGTGGCTCGTACGGCTAAGGAAATGGGAATTCTTACTGTTGCAATAGTTACTATTCCTTTTCTTTGGGAAGGCAGACAGAAGATTTTAAAAGCGTTAAAATCTATTTCAGAAATTAAAAAGAATGTAGATGCCTTGCTCATAATTAATAATGAACGATTACTAGATATCTATAAAGAATTAGATGTTTTTTCTGCATTTTCTTATGCCGATGATGTTTTGGGAAATGCGGCTAAAGGTATTTCTGAAATTGTAACCATTAATGGAAAAATTAATGTCGATTTTGCTGATGTAAATACAACTATGCGTGATGGCGGTGTTGCTATTATGAATGTGGGATATGCTTCAGGAGAAAGTCGTGTTACTAAAGCCATTGAAAATGCTCTTGATTCTCCTTTGTTGAACAATAACGATATTCGTAGTGCTAAACGTATATTGCTTGTTTTGTATTGTTCGGAGGAATATAAATTGATGATTAGTGAAATGTCTGAATTGAACGAGTTTATGGCACAAATGACGGAAGATGAGATAGACGTTAAATGGGGTATAACCATTGATAATTCACTAGGAGAACAACTTAAAATAACGATTGTTGCTACAGGTTTTGGTGTTCAGGGAGTTTTGGATGCAGTAGACGAGGAATCCATTTCTGGCTTGTCGGATGAAACCTCAAATGATATGGTTAAATCAGAATTAGAAATGGAAAGAGAAGATGTTGCTATTGATTCTTATTATGGTGATGGTAGAAGAGTGTCTATGGCACCTAAACTAAATTCAAGAACTCAATCGGCAAAGTCAGAAGAAGAAATAATAGAGGAACCTGCTGTTGTTATATTTACTAATGATGAAGATGAAGATGAAGATATACCAGCTTATAAGAGAAAAAGTAAATTGAATGAAGAGTCAAATTTTTCTTCTTTTTCGTCTTCAACTTCGGGTTTTTCTTTGGATGATGATGGTAATGTGAGTGATAAGAACAAATTTTTATTTGATAATGTAGATTAAAAACTAAATAATTATGGCATTATTTGAACAAATCAGCGATGACATTAAGAAAGCGATGCTCGCTCGTGAAAAAACGAAATTAGAGGCTCTAAGGGGTATTAAAAAAGAATTTATCGAAGCCAAAACAGCTAAAGGTGCAGATGGTGAGTTGACAGATGAAATGGCAATGAAAATTCTTCAAAAAATGTATAAACAACGCAAAGATACTGCTCAAATTTATATTGATCAAAATCGTCAAGATTTAGCAGAAACTGAATTGGCGGAGGCTTCAATTATTGAAAGTTATTTGCCGAAAGCTCTTTCCGACGAAGAATTGACAGCTGCTGTGTCAGCAATTATATCGTCTTTGGGTGTTAGTTCTATTAAAGAAATGGGTAAGGTAATGGGAGTGGCTTCAAAACAATTGGCTGGTAAAGCTGATGGTAAAGCTATTTCTGATAAAGTTAAGCAACTTTTAGCCTAAAGTTTAAACGACTTATATTTTTTGAGACGTCGCTTTTATGTGGCGTCTTTTTTTTGTATATGGGTAAAAAAAAAGGAACCATCGAGGTCCCTTTTTGATTATAGGAAATTGATTAGTTCCAAGCATTGATGATTGCAACGAAATCGTCAACTTTTAAAGAAGCACCACCAATTAAACCACCATCAACGTTTGGTTTAGAGAATAATTCAGCAGCATTTTTAGCATTGCAACTTCCACCATAAAGGATAGAAGTATTTTCTGCAATTTCTTTACCGAATTTTTCAGCGATAGCAGTTCTGATGTCTTTCAACATTTCTTCAGCTTGATCAGAAGTAGCAGTTTTGCCAGTTCCGATAGCCCAAATTGGTTCGTATGCAATAATGATTTTTTTGAAATCTTCAGCCGAAAGTTGGAAAACAGTTTCTTTCAACTGATTGATTACGAATTCTTTTTGTGTACCAGCTTCTCTTACTTCAAGAGCTTCACCGCAGCAGTAGATAGGAGTTAAACCATTTTTAAGAGCTAAAGCAACTTTATCATTAAGAATAGCACTAGTTTCGTTGTAGTAACCTCTTCTTTCGCTGTGTCCTAAAATAACGTATTGTGCTCCTGTTGATTTAACCATAGCAGCTGAAACTTCACCAGTATAAGCCCCTGATTCTTTATCTGCACAGTTTTCAGCAGATACTTTTATTACACTACCTTTAACTACTTCAGCAACTGATGCTAAGTGGATGAAAGGTGTACCAATAATAACATCACAATTAGGTTTTTGTCCTTCTAATGCTTTTTTTAAACCTGCAGCTAATTCAATACCTTCTTGAAGGTTTTTGTTCATTTTCCAGTTTCCTGCAACAATTTTTTTTCTCATTGTAATAAATTATTTAGTTAATTGTTTATAGTTTAAATTTCATTGAAATTCCATAAAATATAGTAATTGGGACGATAATCAAAAGAATTAAACTTAAGAATACAGTCTTCCAATTGTTCACGGTTGGCATTTCGCCAAGACTAGAAGTCTCTAGATTATCAACTTGTGAAAAATCAGGTAAGTCGTTGTAGTGCCATTTGTTGATAACATTTCCTTCTTTAATCAAAACTAATCCAGGATTTGAACGAACAATGGTTTTTAACGTGATTTCGTCACTTGAGAAGAAGTCATATTGAGCACCTGTTTGTGCTTTATAATTTTCTATAGCATCATCGAGAGAAGATGTCATAGCGTAAAAATTATAATTATTTCTTTCTGCAAATTCATAAGCATTTTGTAGCTTTTTAGCTCCTTCAATATTGGCTTTTTCTAATTTTGAAGAGATGACTAAGAAGGTATAACTTTCATCAGCAAGCATATCTTCAGTAATGTCGCCATATTCGTCAGATTCTAGACTGAAATCGTGAATAGGAGGTTCGTATCCTTTTTTAATTAGTTTAGATTCGGAATCAATGAATGTCCAACTTGCGTCAGGTAAATTATCTTCAGTAAAGACCTTTTGAACACCATCTTTTTCGTATATAAAACTCATTTCATACACATCAGCCTCAGCATCTTCAGGGATGGCCATTCCCTCAGGAATATTAGCTCCGATTTTGTATGGACGGAAGTCGATGATTGGTAAATGTTTGATACAATATACTGATATTGAGCAAATAGTAACGAATGCAAATGCCGTAATTATCCATTGAGAGCGTTTGGAGATTCTGTCAACTTGACAATCCTTTATCCATAAGAAAATAATAATGGCGATGGTAGAAAGAACAATGTTTTTGAAGAAAGTTTGCCAATTAGAAATGACTAAAGCATCGCCAAAACATCCACAGTCAGTAACTGGATTTGCAATAGCAATATATAAGGTTAATGGAGTCATTACCGCCATAAAAAGAAGCGATAAGGTAGACGTTTTTTTGATATTGCAATTAAATAAAAAGTTGATACCAATAATAAATTCTATGGCACAAAGAAGGATGGCTGCTGGTAAGGCAAGTCCAGAAAGAATGTCTATACCAAAGGCTTCCAAATAATCTTCTATTTTGTAAGTTGAGCCAAGTGGATCAACGGCTTTTACAAATCCTGAAAAGATAAAAACTAATCCTAATAAGGTTTTTAAAATGGGGTATAATATTTTTTTTATATTCATGGTATATTCTCAAATTTTAGTTTAATTAGTCCGAAAATAGAATAGTTAATCATATCATAATAATTGGCATCAATACCTTCTGAAATTAAGGTTTGTCCATCGTTGTTTTCGATTTCTTTAGTACGATAGATTTTCATCAAAATCAGGTCGGTATATGAACTTATCCTCATGCTTCTCCATGCTTCATCGTAATCATGATTTTTAGCAATCATTAGATTTTTAGCTTCTGCAATGTACTTGTCGTAAAGTTCCAATGCTTTGTCGGTGTCAATGTCGCAATTAGTAGCGGCACCAAGAGTTGTTTGTATGATGCCGATGATAGCGTAATTAACAATTCCGATGAATTCGGGAAGAATACCTTCTCCTACTTTAGAAACTTTTTTGGTTTCCAAACTGCGAATACGATTGGCTTTAATGAAGATTTGGTCGGTTACTGAAGGTCCACGAAGAATTCTCCATGCAGCGCCATAATCTTTTAACTTTTTTGCATAGATATCCCTGCAATCAGCGATAATACTATCAAATTGTTCTTCTGTAGTCATGTATCAAAAGTTTTTGCAAAGTTAGTAGTTTTTATTATTTATACCAACTCGCATACATAGAATAGTTGTGAGCAATTTTTTGATTTATTTCTTTGGCTTGTTCTGGACTAACCTTTTTAATGAATTTAGCGGGAACGCCGCCCCAAATACTATTGGGCTCAATAACGGTATTGCTTAAAACAAGAGATCCAGCAGCGACAATGGCCCCTTCGCCTACGACAGCGTTGTCCAAAACGGTGGCTCCCATACCTACAAGTGCATAATCACAAATTTTTGCCCCATGAATAGTCACGTTGTGTCCTACAGATACGTAGTCGCCTATTTCAATAGTTGATTTTTCGTATAATGTATGGAGTACAGAACCATCTTGAATGTTTACGTGTTTACCAATGGTAATCGTGTTTACGTCTCCACGAAGTACCGTATTAAACCAAATACTGCATCCTTCTCCTATGGTTACGTCTCCAATAATGGTGGCATTTTCTGCCATAAAAACATTGTCTGCAATTTTTGGTATGAAGCCTCTAACTTCTTTAATAAGTGCCATATATTATTATTTTTCTTTGTTTTTAACTAATTCATAATCAAGTAGTCCATCGAGTGATTCAGGACTGATTTTTTTAGCTACGAGTTTCCAATTTTTGTCGTATAGATACAATCCAGGGGTGGTAGATGTGTCAAAAAATTGCCAATAATAAGAAACACGGTTTGGATCCCAAGCATTAATCCAATTTTCACCGTATAGTTGGTGTTCATCTAAGAAATTTACCCATTCTTCTTTGTCGGTTTGTAGGTAAATACAAACCATACTAAATCCCTTATCTTTGTATTTAGGATATACGTCTTTAAAAATTTGGGGAGTTGTTTTTTTGCAATGACCACATGATGGTTCAAAGAAATATACTAAAACGTATTCATTTTCAATATCGTATAAGTTGAATGTATGTCCGTCTAAAGAGGTCAAGTTCATGTTGTATGCATGACTACCAATTAAATTTTTTCGCCATTTTTCTACTTCTTTACCTAAACTTTCGTGAAAAGCCGAATCGGCAAAGAATTCTTGGTCAGGATGGAAGAAACGATCGTAAAGTTCGACGGTAACTTTATCCATACCCATAATCTGACTTTTGTATGCATAATTAAAAGCATCGAAAGCGATTACTCTATAAATGGTATCGTTGAGACGACTTTTTTCTACGACCTCACAAACTGGTTCGACTACAGAGTCGGGATTTTGAATCAAAACATTATTAAAATAAGAGGATACTTTTCCACTGAAATAAGGGGTTCTTAAGATACGAACATCGTCAAATGGTACATTGTCAAAGTAATGTTTTTTGTAATATTGATATTGAGCGAGTCCCCTAGTAGAATCAGGCATTTGCTTGATTGATTCAGGAATTTCGATATCTATCAATCCATTGATGAATGTGCTAATCATACTATTGGGATATTTTTCTATAATGCTTTTTTGGTAGGTAGTCACCTCAGTGCTAATTTTTTTTGAAATAGCATCACGTTTTTGTGTATCGGCAGAATCAATAACTGCTAATTCACTGTCTAATTGCGTGCGTTTGTGTGTTAGAAAATTTTTGTATTTTTCAAATTCTGTCGCTTGAGGATTTCCTTTAAATGTTAGATGATTGGCAGTTGAAGCCGTGTCTAATTTTACTGAAAAAATTTGTTCTTTTGCCATAATAAATTCGTAGTAATAGGTAGAACTGTAGAAGAAATAAATTCCTTCAGGAATTTTTTCGTCTTTTTTCAAAATACCTATGCCTTTATCGTTGATGGCAATAGAATCGGAAGCGTAAGTTTTGCCGTTGTAGTAGTATCCCATCAAAACAAATTGATTTTTGAATTGAGGAGCTTCGACGGTCATTTTGAAATTTTCTCCAGTTGCTGACAAACCATTGACAAAGCCGAGAATGGTTATTATTGAAATTAAAACTAATCTTTTCATTTTGTAATAGGTTGAGTTTTATTTTTAAGCCAATTTAATTCTTTTTCGTTAAGTAATTCTTTCATTTCTGAAAAAATTCTTGCGTGATAATTGTTTAGCCAATCGATTTCTGTTTTTTCTATAAACGAAAAATCGATAGCGTTTGTATCAATTGGAAACAAAGATAATGTTTCCATTTCAAGAAAATCAGAATTTTTGTGTTTTTTTACACAAATAACATTCTCAATTCTTATGCCAAAGGCTCCTTTTATGTAAACTCCAGGTTCGTTTGATAATACCATTCCTTCTTTAAAGGTTGAAAAATTGTTGGAACGAATGCATAAAGGAGGTTCGTGGACTGATAGGAAAAAACCGATGCCATGACCAGTGCCATGTTGATAGTCAAGATTTTGTTGCCATAGGTAAGTCTTGGCTATTTTATCTAAAGTACAAGATTGAGTATCGTGATTAAAAATTTTATTAGCTAAGGCAATATGACCTTTTAAAACGGCAGTAAAAGCTCTTTTTTGTTCGGCACTAACTTCTCCAATGGGAATGGTACGAGTAATATCGGTAGTCCCATCAAGGTATTGGGTTCCACAGTCCAGCAATAAAAAATTATTATCGCCAATAATTGCTGAATTTTGTTCTTGGGGTGAGTAGTGGACGATGGCGCCATTAGGACCGAATCCTGCAATAGTAGCAAAACTTTCGTCTTTAAAATCGGGCAATTCAGTTTTGATTTCACGAAGTTTTTTGCAAATATCATACTCGGTAAAAAGAGTGTGTTTAGCTTTTTGTTCTTCTATCCATAGATTAAGACGAATAAGTGCGATGCAATCTTTTTTCATGGCATTTTTTAAAAGATTGATTTCGCTTGGTGTTTTTATATTTTTGAGTTTAGCGATGCGACTTTCTGAGGGTTTTTCATTTGTATTATTGAGGGAAAGCCAAAGAGCCGTGGATTGGTCGCCATCGATTAAAACATTTTTGTTAGTAAATTTTTCTTTATAAAAATGGATAAAATCTTGATAATTAATTATTTCTATACCATTTTTATTTAAAGCACGAGCGATTTCTTTGGGTAAAGAGGGTTTGTTTATGAAAAGATATCCTCTTTCTTGTGTAAGGATAAAATAACTAAAAAATAGAGGAGAGTAGGGAATATCACTTCCTCTTAGATTAAGCAACCAAGCAATGTTGTCGAGTTGACTAACAACGATGGCATCTTTTTCAATATAAGAAAGATAAATTTTTATATCTTGAAGTTTAGTTACGACATCGGTGCCACTATTTTGAAAGTGATAAATTGGTTGAAATTCAATTTGGGGACGATTCGTCCATAAGGCTTCTATTTTATAGTTTTCATCGATAATTTCGATATTCCTAAGTTGTTTTAAATTTAGAAAAAAAAGGTAACTACTCGTTTGAAAATTGAGCGAGATGCGAGCTTTATCATTTAAATTTGTACGAATCCAATTAAGGATATCGGTAGAGTCGGGCATTCCGATTTTTTGGATTTCGAAAATAGATAAGTCTAATTCTTGTTCAGCTTGGATGAAGTAGCGTGAGTCGGTCCATAATGCTGCTTTATTTTGTGAAATAATGGCGTAACCGTTGGAGCCAGTAAATCCAGTAGCCCAATTGCGTACTTTCCAATAATTATGAGGATATTCACTTAAATGAGGATCACCATTATCAATAATAATGGCGTCAATGTGATTATCTTTTAGTATTTTTCTGATTTTAGGAATGAGGTTTTTCATATACCTTATTATATATATTGCAAATATAGGAAAGAAGTTTGTAAATTTACAGTCATTGTTAAAAAACTTTCGGTAAAGTTTTGATAATATAAAATGTTTCTCTAATTTTGCAAACTCAAAAATATAATTTTAATAAATATGATAGTAGTACCTATTAAAGAAGGCGAAAACATTGAAAAAGCTTTAAAGAAGTTTAAAAAGAAATTTGAAAAAACTGGTGTTGTAAAAGAATTAAGAAGCCGTCAAGCTTTTGAAAAACCATCAGTATTGAAACGTCAACAAAAAATTCACGCTGTTTACGTTAAAAAACTTCAACAAACTGAAGAATAATTTTTGGAAAAAATTTTGTTTTCTAAAAAAACATTCATACATTGTCAATGTTTTTATAGCAATGTATGATTGATAAGTTTCTCGAATATTTGGAGTTTGATAAAAAGTTTTCAGCGCACACGGTAGTGGCGTATAGAAATGATTTATATCAATTTCAAAATTTCGTAAACAAGTTAGATGAACAAGTCCATTTGGATGAGGTAAATTCAGAAACGATTAGGCTTTGGGAAATTTCTTTGTTAGAAGATGGTTTAGGTAAATCGTCTGTGGCGAGAAAGATTTCGGCAGTTAAGAGTTTTTATAAGTATCAAGTTCAGATGGGGAAGTTAGAAAAAAATCCGGCTTCTGATATTGCAGTGCCAAAGCGGAAGAAGAATCTTCCGATTTATTTGCGAGAAAAAGAAGTAGATGAGATCTTGAGTGAAGATTTTTTTTCTAATGATTTCGAAGGCGTAAGAAATCGATTGATTGTAGAGTTTTTTTATGAATGTGGACTTCGTTTATCGGAGTTGGTGAACTTGAAAGATTCTCAGGTTGATTTGATTGCGCGTGTAATAACTGTGTTGGGAAAGGGAAACAAAGAACGTAATATACCGTTTGGAGAGGAGTTGAAAGCGGATATTGATGATTACTTATCTCTGCGAGAAAATATTTCGGGGAAGGTTGACTATTTTTTCATATTAGAAAATGGTAGACAATTGTATCCTAAGAAAGTTTATAGAGTAATAAATCAATCGATAGAACAAGTAAGTACAATAACGAAGAAAAGTCCTCACGTTTTACGACATACATTTGCTACATCACTTTTGAACAATGGGGCGGATATATACTCAGTGAAAAAATTGTTGGGACATAGTAGTCTGGCAGCCACTGAAGTTTATACGCACGTTACATTTGAGAAATTGAAAACAATGTATAAACACGCTCATCCAAGAGCACAAAAAAAAGGAGGTATATTATGAGTACAAGAATTCAGTCAGTTAATTTTGAAGCTTCAGAGCAATTAAAAGCGTTTATTCAAAAGAAAATAGCCAAGTTGGCACAGTACGACGATAAGATTTTGACGAAAGATGTTTATCTTAAAGTTGTAAAACCTGAAACGGTAGAAAATAAGAATGCTGAGATAAAGATAAATTCTTCTCAATTGGGGGAATTATTTGCAGAAAAAACTACAGATACATTTGAACAATCTATAGATGAATGCGTCGAAGCATTGATAAGACAAATAAAGAAACACAAAGAAAAAAAGAAAAATAATTAAAATTTTTCGTAATTTTTTAGTGTTTTATTAAAAATATTGTCTAAATTTGCAGTCCGTTTCTCAGTGTTATGAGAAGCGGACTGTATTTGATAATGCCTCTTTAGCTCAGTTGGCCAGAGCACGTGATTTGTAATCTCGGGGTCGTTGGTTCGAATCCGACAAGAGGCTCAAGTGAGGGTAGTTACCAGAGTGGCCAAATGGGGCAGACTGTAAATCTGCTGGCTCTTGCCTTCGGTGGTTCGAATCCATCACTACCCACTTTTGCGGAAATAGCTCAGTTGATAGAGCATCAGCCTTCCAAGCTGAGGGTCGCGGGTTTGAGCCCCGTTTTCCGCTCAATGTTGCCAATGTAGCTCAGTGGTAGAGTACTTCCTTGGTAAGGAAGGGGTCACGGGTTCAACTCCCGTCATCGGCTCGAGAAAGAATATAAAAAATTTTATTAATACATATAAACTATTAAAGTTATGGCAAAAGAACAATTCGACAGATCAAAACCGCATGTTAACATCGGTACAATCGGTCACGTAGACCACGGTAAAACTACCTTGACAGCTGCTATTACAACTGTATTGGCAAAACAAGGTCTTTCTGAATTGAAATCATTCGATCAAATCGATAACGCTCCAGAAGAAAAAGAACGTGGTATTACAATTAATACTTCTCACGTAGAATATCAAACAGCTAATCGTCACTATGCTCACGTTGACTGTCCAGGACACGCTGACTACGTTAAAAACATGGTAACTGGTGCTGCTCAAATGGATGGTGCAATCATCGTAGTTGCTGCTACAGATGGTCCTATGCCTCAAACTCGTGAACACATCTTGTTGGCTCGTCAAGTAAACGTTCCTCGTCTAGTTGTATTCATGAACAAATGTGATATGGTAGATGACCCAGAAATGTTGGAATTGGTAGAAATGGAAATGCGTGAATTGCTTTCATTCTATGAATTTGATGGTGACAACACTCCATTCATCCAAGGTTCTGCTCTAGGTGCATTGAACGGTGAACCAAAATGGGAAGCTAAAATCATGGAATTGATGGATGCAGTAGATAACTGGATTGAACTTCCAAAACGTGACGTTGATAAACCATTCTTGATGCCAGTTGAAGACGTATTCTCAATTACTGGTCGTGGTACTGTAGCAACAGGACGTATCGAAACAGGTATCGTTAAAGTTGGTGATGAAGTTCAAATTATCGGTCTTGGTTCAGAAGGTAAAAAATCAGTTGTTACTGGTGTTGAAATGTTCCGTAAATTATTGGATGAAGGTCAAGCTGGTGATAACGTAGGTTTGTTGCTTCGTGGTATCGATAAAACTGAAGTTAAACGTGGTATGGTTATTACACACCCAGGAACTGTAAAACCTCACTCAGAATTTAAAGCTACAGTTTATATCTTGAAAAAAGAAGAAGGTGGACGTCACACTCCATTCCACGATAAATATCGCCCTCAATTCTATATCCGTACTTTGGATGTAACTGGTGAAATCACTTTGCCAGAAGGACGTGAAATGGTTATGCCAGGTGATAACTTGGAAATCAAAGTAAAATTGATTTATCCAGTAGCTTGTAATGAAGGTCTTCGTTTCGCTATCCGTGAAGGTGGACGTACAGTAGGTTCTGGTCAAATCACAGCATTGCTTGACTAATAATCATTAAATAAAATAAAGTAGTCCGTAAGGGCTACTTACTTACGGGTGTAGCTCAGTTGGTAGAGCACTGGTCTCCAAAACCAGGTGTCGGGAGTTCGAGCCTCTCCACCCGTGCTAATCCTCTTACGAAATGAAAGTAGTAAATTATATCAAAGAATCGTACAACGAACTTGTTCATAAAGTTTCTTGGCCATCATTGTCGGAACTATCTAATAGTGCAGTAGTCGTATTAGTAGCTTCCCTTGTTATTGCACTAATAGTTTTTGCAATGGATTTTTGTGCCGATAAGTTAATGAACGATGTTGTTTATCGTCTTTTTATCTAATAAAGAATAAGAATGGCTGAGATAGAAAAGAAATGGTATGTATTGCGTGCCATTAGCGGAAGAGAAAACAAGGTTAAGGAGTATCTTGAAGCTGAAATCAAGAATACAGACCTTGGTCAGTATGTTTCTCAGGTTCTAATTCCAACCGAGAAGGTGTACCAAGTGCATAACGGAAAGAAAGTAGTGAAAGAAAGAAGCTACCTTCCAGGTTATGTTTTGGTTGAAGCCGCTTTGTATTGCTGGAGAAACAGAAGAATACGTGTTAAGGATTCCAAGACAGGTGAATATGTTGAGGAAAACATTAAGGAACAAGAAATCAATGGTGATGTATATCATCGTTTGCGTAATGTTCCAGACGTATTAGGTTTCTTGTCGGATAAAAGTGATAAACCTAGTCCTGTTCGTCAATCAGAAATCAATAAAATTTTAGGATCTTACGAAGAATTGCAAGATTCTGGTGACGAAGTTATGAGTGTTCCTTTCTATGTTGGTGATTCTGTAAAGGTCGCTGTTGGTCCATTTAGTGGATTTAGTGGCGTTATAGAAGAAGTCAATAACGAAAGAAAGAAACTTAAGGTAATGGTTAAGATATTTGGACGTAAATCACCATTGGAATTAAGCTTTATGCAAGTTGAAAAGGAATAATCAATATGTTACGATTGATTTCCTTATTGTATTAATCAATTAAATAATTTTTAAAAACATGGCTAAAGAAGTTGCTGGATTTATCAAATTGCAGATAAAAGGTGGCGCGGCTAATCCCTCACCCCCAGTAGGACCTGCATTGGGTTCCAAAGGTATCAATATCATGGAATTCTGCAAGCAGTTTAACGCCAGAACACAGGACAAAGCTGGAAAAGTATTGCCTGTTGTTATCACTTACTATGCAGACAAGTCTTTTGATTTTGTAATCAAAACTCCTCCTGCAGCAGTACAGTTGTTAGAAGCTGCTAAAGTTAAAAGTGGGTCTGCTGAACCAAATCGCAAAAAAGTAGCAGAAATCACTTGGGATCAAGTTAAAGCTATCTCTGAGGATAAAATGGCGGACTTAAATTGCTTTACATTGGAATCTGCAATGAAAATGGTTGCAGGTACAGCAAGAAGCATGGGTATTACCGTTACTGGTCAGTTTCCTGAATTAAATAAATAAAAACTTCAATTCAAATGGGTAAACTTACAAAAAATCAAAAGTTGGCTTTAGAGAAAATTGAAGCAGGAAAAGCCTATTCTCTAAAAGAAGCTGCATCGTTAGTAAAAGAAATAACTACAACAAAATTTGATGCTTCTGTAGATATTGACATTCGTCTTGGTGTTGATCCAAGAAAAGCGAATCAAATGGTCAGAGGCGTGGTAACTCTTCCTCACGGAACTGGAAAAGTAACAAGAGTTTTAGTATTATGTTCTTCTGATAAAGAAGCAGAAGCTAAAGCTGCTGGAGCTGATTACGTAGGTCTCGATGAGTATATCGAAAAGATTAAAGCTGGATGGACAGATGTTGATGTTATCATCACAATGCCTTCAATCATGGGTAAAATTGGTGCTCTAGGTAGAGTGTTAGGTCCTCGTGGTTTAATGCCAAACCCTAAGAGTGGTACCGTTACCAATGAAATCGGAAAAGCCGTAGCTGAAGTTAAAGCAGGTAAAATTGATTTCAAGGTTGATAAATTTGGTATTGTTCACTCATCAATTGGTAAAGTATCTTTTGACGCAGAAAAAATTGCTGAAAATGCAAAAGAATTTATTGCAATTATCAATAAATTGAAACCAAGTTCTGCAAAAGGAACTTATATCAAGAGTGTGTTCTTATCAAGCACAATGAGTAAAGGATTGAAAATTGACACCAAGTCATTGGAAGACGTTAAATAAAAAGTATTATGAAGAAAGAAGACAAAAGTATTGTTATTGAACAAATTAAGTCGACTCTAGCTAATTATACTCACTTTTATTTAGCTGACATATCTTCTCTTAATGCAGCAAAGACTAGTGACTTGAGAAGAAAGTGTTTCAAAAACGACATTAAATTAATGGTTGTTAAAAACACTTTGTTGAAAAAAGCATTAGAAGGTAGTGATGTCGATTTTTCATCTTTATACGACTCGTTAAAAGGTGATACTGCGTTGATGTTTACAAACACTGGAAATACACCTGCTAAAGTTATAAAAGAATTTAGAAAAGCAAGTGATAAGCCAGTATTGAAAGCAGCTTACGTAGAAGAAAGTTTCTATTTCGGTGATAATGAGTTAGATTCATTATGTGCAATAAAGAGCAAAAACGAACTTATCGCAGATATTATTGCGTTGTTGCAATCGCCTGCTAAGAACGTTGTATCAGCATTGCAATCAGGTGGAAATACTCTTCACGGAGTTCTTGAAACTTTATCAAAGAAATAATATTATTAGTGTAAATTTAATTTAAAAAACATAAGAAAATGGCAGATTTGAAAGCTTTTGCAGAACAATTAGTTAATTTAACAGTAAAAGAAGTTAACGAATTAGCTGAAATTTTGAAAAACGAATATGGTATTGAACCAGCAGCAGCAGCAGTTGCAGTAGCAGCAGGTCCTGCAGCAGGCGCAGCAGCAGCTGAAGAAAAATCATCATTCGACGTAGTATTGAAATCAGCAGGTGCAAATAAACTTGCAGTTGTTAAATTAGTAAAAGAACTTACTGGTCTTGGCTTGAAAGAAGCTAAAGATATGGTAGATGGAGCTCCTAGCACAATCAAAGAAGGTGTATCAAAAGATGATGCAGAAAATTTGAAAAAACAATTAACTGAAGCTGGAGCTGAAGTTGAGCTTAAATAATACTTGTCTGATTATCAGACACTTCGGTTTGGAATCCCATAACAATGGGATTCTAAACCTTTTTATGTTTATAATTTTAAGTTTCAAATAATACCGTTGATAAATGTCATCACGTATTGATAATCAAAGAGTTAGCTTTTCGTCGGTAAAAAATCAGTTGAAATATCCTGATTTTTTGGAAATTCAGTTGAAATCATTCCAAGATTTTTTCCAATTGGATACTGCAACTGAAAAAAGAAAAAACGAAGGGCTATATAAAGTATTTGCTGAAAATTTCCCAATCACAGATACAAGAAATAATTTTAATCTAGAGTTTCTAGATTATTTCATTGACCCTCCACGTTGGTCTATGGCCGAATGTTTGGAGAGAGGTCTAACATATAGTGTTCCATTAAAAGCTAAATTAAAACTATCATGTACTGATCCTGACCATGAAGATTTCGAAACATCTATCCAAGATGTATATTTAGGTCAAATTCCGTATATGACCAATAAAGGTACCTTTATTATTAATGGTGCAGAACGTGTAGTTGTATCTCAATTGCATAGATCTCCAGGTGTATTCTTCGGACAAAGTATGCATGCTAATGGAACAAAACTTTATTCTGCGAGAATTATTCCTTTCAAAGGATCATGGATAGAATTTGCTACAGATATTAGTAACGTAATGTATGCTTACATCGATAGACGTAAGAAATTACCAGTAACTACCTTGTTGCGTTCTATTGGTTTTGAAAGTGATAAAGATATCTTAGAAATTTTTGACTTAGCTGAAGAAGTAAAAGTTTCTAAAACAAATCTTAAAAAAGTTGTAGGTAGAAAACTTGCAGCACGTGTATTGAAATCATGGTCGGAAGACTTCGTTGATGAAGATACGGGTGAAGTAGTTTCTATTGAACGTAATGAAGTTATTAAAGAAAGAGAAACTATCTTGGATAATGAAAATATAGACGAAATTGTGGAATCGGGTGCTAAAACAATTTTGTTGCATCGTGAAGACCAAAATATGTCTGATTTTTCAATTATCTATAATACTCTACAAAAAGACCCTAGTAACTCTGGTAAGGAAGCTGTTCAATATATTTATCGTCAATTGCGTAATGCAGAACCTGCTGACGATGCAACAGCTCGTGAAGTTATTACAAATCTATTCTTCTCTGAAAAGAGATATGATTTGGGTGATGTAGGTCGTTTCAGAATCAATAAGAAATTAAATCTTGATATCGATCCTGAAATTAAAGTATTGACAAAAGAAGATATTATTGAAATTATCAAATATCTTATTGAATTGATTAACTCAAAGGCTGATGTTGATGATATCGACCACTTGAGTAACCGTCGTGTTCGTACTGTTGGTGAACAATTATACAATCAATTTGGTGTAGGTTTGGCAAGAATGGCACGAACTATTCGTGAAAGAATGAATGTTCGTGACAACGAAGTCTTTACTCCAATTGATTTGATTAACGCCAAAACAATTTCTTCGGTTATCAATTCATTCTTTGGAACAAATCCATTGTCACAATTTATGGATCAAACCAATCCTTTGGCAGAAGTTACAAACAAACGTCGTTTGTCAGCATTAGGTCCTGGTGGCTTGTCTCGTGAAAGAGCTGGTTTTGAGGTGCGTGACGTTCACTATACTCACTATGGTCGTCTATGTCCTATCGAAACTCCAGAAGGTCCAAATATCGGTTTGATATCTTCTTTGTGTGTATATGCAAAAATCAATGATCTTGGATTTATTCAAACTCCATATAGAGTTGTAAAAGATTCTAAAGTTGATTTGCAAAATATTACTTATTATTCTGCAGAAGAAGAAACTGGTAAAATTATTGCTCAAGGAAATGCTCCATTGGCTGATGATGGTAGTTTCGTTAATAATAAAATTAAAGCTCGTTTGGATGCAGACTTCCCAGTTGTAGCACCAGAAGATGTTGATTTGATGGACGTTGCTCCTCAACAAATTGCTTCTATAGCGGCTTCTTTGATTCCATTCTTGGAACATGATGATGCTAACCGTGCGTTGATGGGTTCAAACATGATGCGCCAAGCAGTGCCATTGTTACGTACCGAAGCTCCTATTGTTGGAACAGGTATTGAAAAACAATTAATTGAAGACTCAAGAACTCAAATCGCTGCAGAACGTTCGGGTGAAGTTGTTTATGTTGATGCTGATTGCATTAAAATTAAATACGACTACACTGATGATGAGCGTTTTGTAAGTTTTGATAGTGATATTAAAGAGTACATCATCCCTAAATTTAAGAAAACTAACCAAAGTACAACGATTGACCTTCGTCCAATCGTAAAACGAGGCGATAGAGTTGAAGAAGGTCAAATTTTGACAGAAGGTTATTCTAGTCAAAATGGTGAATTGGCAATTGGTAAGAACTTGAAAGTTGCATTCATGCCTTGGAAAGGTTACAACTACGAGGATGCTATTGTTATTAATGAACGTGTGGTAAAAGAAGATATTTTGACTTCAGTTCACGTTGATGAATACACCTTGGAAGTTAGAGAGACTAAACGTGGTATGGAAGAATTTACGTCAGATATACCTAATGTTAGTGAAGAAGCAACTAAGAATTTGGATGAAAATGGTATTGTTCGTATCGGTGCTCATATTAATCCAGGAGATATTTTAATTGGTAAGATTACTCCAAAAGGAGAATCTGATCCTTCTCCAGAAGAAAAATTGTTAAGAGCAATTTTTGGAGATAAAGCAGGTGATGTTAAAGATGCTTCTTTGAAAGCAACTCCTTCGTTGAGTGGTGTAGTAATTGATAAAAAATTATATAAACGTGTAATAAAAGACCGTAGAAGTAGAACTGCAGATAAAGCTAAATTAGAAGAAATCGATGCTAAGTTTGAAAGCGATGCTATGGATTTGAAAGCTATTTTAGTTGAAAAATTGCTTACTATTACTAATGGTAAAACTTCTCAAGGTGTAAAAGATTTCTTGGGAACAGATGTATTCCCTAAAGGAACGAAATTTACTAAACAAGCCTTGATGGATGCTGATTACACAACTATTCAAGTAAGTAAATGGACTACCGATGCTCATAAGAATGATATGATTCACGATGTTATCCTAAATTTCTTGAGAAAATACAAGGAATTGGATGCAAGTGTAAAACGTGAAAAATTCAATTTGGCCATTGGAGACGAACTTCCATCTGGTATTATTCAAATGGCAAAAGTATATATTGCTAAGAAGCGTAAGATTAGAGTGGGAGATAAAATGGCAGGTCGTCACGGTAATAAAGGTATTGTTTCTCGTATTGTTCATCAAGAAGATATGCCATTCTTGGCAGATGGAACTCCAGTCGATATCGTTTTGAATCCTCTAGGTGTGCCTTCTCGTATGAACTTGGGTCAGATCTTTGAAACTGTATTAGGATGGGCAGGAAAAGAATTGGGTGTTAAATTTGCTACTCCAATCTTTGATGGTGCTTCATTAGATGACTTGAATGAATGGACAGATAAAGCAGGTCTTCCACGTTGTGGAAAAATGTACTTGTATGATGGTGGTACAGGAGAAAGATTTGACCAACCAGCTACAGTAGGTGTTATCTATATGTTGAAATTGGGTCACATGGTTGACGATAAGATGCATGCCCGTTCAATTGGACCTTATTCGTTGATTACTCAACAACCATTGGGTGGTAAAGCACAATTTGGAGGTCAACGTTTTGGAGAAATGGAAGTTTGGGCATTGGAAGCCTTTGGAGCAGCACATATCCTACAAGAAATTTTGACAATTAAGTCAGATGACGTTATGGGTAGAGCTCGTGCATATGAAGCAATTGTTAAAGGTGAACCTATGCCAACCCCAGGAAATCCGGAATCTTTGAATGTGTTGATTCACGAATTAAAAGGTTTGGGATTGAGTTTCAATCTAGAATAATAAAAAAAATAATGGAGTGGGAGTAAAATCCTGCTCCACAATAAAAAAACATCAACTCTTTTGTAAATATGGCTTTTAGAAAAGAAAATAAATTAAAGAGTGGCTTTAATAAAATAACAATTGGTTTAGCATCTCCTGAAGAAATCTTAGATAATTCAAGTGGTGAAGTATTAAAACCAGAAACCATTAACTATAGAACATACAAACCAGAAAGAGATGGTTTGTTCTGCGAAAGAATTTTTGGTCCTGTAAAGGATTATGAATGTCATTGCGGTAAATACAAACGCATTCGTTATAAAGGAATTGTATGCGATAGATGTGGTGTTGAAGTTACTGAAAAGAAAGTGCGCCGTGAACGTATGGGACACATTCAATTGGTTGTTCCTGTCGCTCATATTTGGTATTTCCGTTCTTTGCCTAACAAAATCGGTTATTTGTTGGGTATGCCAACCAAAAAGCTTGACGCAATTATTTACTATGAACGTTATGTAGTCATCAATCCTGGTGTTAAAAAGAATGATGGAATCGAAGAAGGAGATTTGTTGACAGAGGAAGAATATTTGGATATTGTTGATGCCTTACCAAGAGAAAATCAATTATTGGAAG
>Ga0247610_10002250_pt1 | contig 22579 bp, 25 predicted proteins | sample 174DNAGHGhighgp2_FD_193483 | JGI IMG/M metagenome (GOLD analysis project Ga0247610, IMG submission 193483) | Sheep rumen microbial communities from Palmerston North, Manawatu-Wanganui, New Zealand - 1742 DNA GHGhigh gp2 | ecosystem: Host-associated > Mammals > Digestive system > Stomach > Rumen...
GCTCAAAGGTAATCTTCTCAACCTTCTTGCTGATTTCCTCGACCTTCGGCTGTTCTTCCGGTGTCGGGTCAGGGCAGCCCTGCTCGAAATCGGTGTTCCATATCTTCTGCTCCTGCTCTGCTATCCTGATGAGCTCTGCGCCGCAGGCAGCGAGAGCCTTGCCTATCTCTGCGAGTGCGGAGATATTAAGAGTATTAACTTTCTGTTCCATGTTTCCCATTATTCCTTGCTTCCTTCCTCTTTTTCAATGGACTTGATATTTCCCTCAAAGCCTGATATATAGGAGATGTCTCCCATTCTGCGGGCTTTGGGATTGAGCTCTTTGGTATCAACCACAAACTCAACCACATTCTTTTTGCCGTTCCCAGTGTCATAATACTGGTTCTTGCTGTCTGTGTGTCGATTGGCCTTGAAGTCGCCAACGACAGCAGTAAAACTTTCCCCGGTATCGAGGGTGATCTTGAACCTCTCACCGATATGGTCGGCGTAGTAGGTACCGATGGCGATGACATAATCATCGTTTAATCTGCGAAGCCCCTCGTCATCAGTCCAACATTGCTGCTGCAACTTATACTGCGCCGACCTGGTGTTAGTTATCGCCCGATAGGACATATAGCTTTTAAAAGCTGTATCGCCTGAAGGTATTTCAAATTCGGGCTCCTCTCTCACGACCTTCTCGGTCTTCTTGACTTCTACTTTCTGCGCCGCCTGTATATTCTCTGTGTGAGCGGCTTTATAGCTCCTCGCGGCTGTGACGGCTATCGAAAAGCCAAAAACCGCTATGCAGAATACCACTATCGTTATTGCCGATATGTGATACAGGATCTTATCTCTCCTTGTTTTCCCCGTTAGCACTTTCTCACCACCTTTCTGTTAATGTCTTATCAGATAATTGCTCAGGTCGAGCATCAGTGCCTTAAGGCTATCAGCTGTGACACAGATGCTCCGTGAGCAGTTATTTGTGTAAATCACACGGATGAACTCCTCATTATATTCATCCACATAGTATTCTATTCTCCAGATTTCCGGAAAATAGTCGTATATAGTCTCTGCGAGGCCTGCTATAAAAGCTTCCTTCTTCTTCTGTTCCTCTGTCATATGATCACTTCCTCATCCTCGTAGTCGTTGAGCCAAGCATACAACCATTCCCACCAGTCCCAATCGTCATACATCATCGTCTTCCTCCTCATACACATCATCGAACTCCTCGTCACTATCCCAGTCAAGCCATTCACACAGCCTTTCAAGATTTGCGCTCATATTGTCATATCTCCTCTCTGCTGATGGAACTCGATGAGAAGCTTTGTGATCATCGCAACATCATCCTTGGTAAGGTCTGCCATATTGATTCGCCTCTCGGCGAAGAAGGCTCTGAGGTCGAGATCGTGATTGATCCTCTCGATGATCTCAGGAACCGTATTGCGCTCGTGGTCGCAGTACATCTGCAGACCGTTGAGCTTCTGCTTAAGTACCCCGCGTTCATCGAGGTACTTATAGTTGATGGCTCTGATGACACCATCTTTTGATTCTCTTACGATAACGAAGTCCTCACCACGATAGTGGTATTTGCGGACTAAAGTTGTGATCATGTTTGCCATAAGCATACTCCTTTACCTTGTAACCTTGATACCTTGTTTCCTTGCTTTTCGGAGAAATTCATATCTAACAGACCCTAACCCGTCACGCTTCTTTGACCGCTCACCCGCAGGTGCTTGTCATTATGCAGAGATTTACGGCTACTTCCTACCTTTCGAGACTTCTCCATTTCAGGCTGTCGTCTTTCGCCGACCTTAATCGTAGTTGATATGAATTTGTTCGCACCTCTCGGGCGCAATTATAGTATACTACATCCGGGCGGCGATGTCAAGCAATTTTGCATAATTTAATCATTTTTTATCAAAAATAGCAATTTAAACAAAAATAAAAGCGGGTTTTTATACAATTTTCCAGTTGCGAAAATCAACCATAACTGATATACTATAATTACCCTCTTTATTTGTTTTCTAAGGAAGTGATAATATGGACAACACAACAGTATATAGTATATGTGTGGCACGCTCCTATAACTCAAAATCATGGAGACTGAAAAAAACCACATGGGCGGAACTCGTTGAAAAGTTCAAGGATGTTAAACGCACTCCTGAAGAACTCGCAGACTATTTCCGCATGACAAGCGATGAAAGAACAGCTATAAAGAACAGCGCAGGGGCCTTTGTCGGCGGACGGCTCAATGGTACGATACGAAGCAACTCAACACTTGAAAGCAGGTCGCTGCTTACACTGGACATCGACTCCGCAACTCCGGAACAGGCAGAAGAGTTCAGGAGCGTAGCCGAGAAGTACACAGGCTGCATATACACAACTCACTCACATACGGCAAGGAGCCCCCGCTTCAGGTACGTTGCCCCCCTGAGCCGTGAAGTGACGGCTTCCGAGTATGTTGCTATATGTGAGTATCTGATCAACACAGTCTTTGATGCAGAGTATGTCGATCTCTGTTCTACCCGTCCTGCGCAGCTCATGTTCTTCCCCACTGCGTCAAAGGATGGTGTTTTCGGCTGCAAGGACTTCACAGGCGATATTTTTGACGCCGATAAGATCCTTGCTGAGGCAAAGAACGACAATCAGTGGAAATGGGAAGACAAGGCAGAAGCACTCGCAGCGAAACAGGCGAACCCGTATGAGAAGGACGGGATTATAGGCGAGTTCTGCCGCGCCTTCTCGATCGTTGATATGCTCACCGATCCGGAGCTCCTGGGCAACCAGTACGAAGCGACCACCAACCCGAAGAGATTCCTGCTCAAGGGTTCACATTCTGTCCCCGGTGTCATCGTATATCCGTACAAGGGGGCGGACGGCAGTATCATCGAAGATGCTTTCATGTATTCCCACCATGCAAAGGACCCGACCTGCAACACCCTCTGTAATTCATTCGATGCGTACAGGCTTCACAAGTTCGGAGATCTCGACACCGAAGAAAGTCTGAAAAAGGCTATAAAAGGTATCAGGGATATGCCGAAGATGCAGGAAGCCTTGAAAGCTCTGCGTAAAAAGCAGATGGAAAAGGACTTTGCAGACGATGAGGATATAGACCTGAGCGGCTATGATGTGCAGGAGCCGAAAGCTGAGACCGAGGATCCGACAGTGCAGGAGCCCGAAGCGAAAAAGAAAAAACATCTTGACATAGTTTTCGAGATAAACGAAAAACTTGTGAAAAGAGGGCAGAACGACCCCCGACCTGCGAATATCAAGTCAAATTTCGACAGGATTCTGCTTGAAGACCCTGTTTTCAGCGGACTTCGTAAAAATCTTTTTCTTGACCGCATTGAGATAGAGGGGAAGTTGCCCTGGAGAAATAAGGAAATGCAGCGCCGATACGGAAATGTATGGTGCGATTCCGATCTTGTCGCTGCTCTGTCTTACATCGCAAGATACTACGGGGATATGCACAACAAGCAGATGCTCGAAGACAGCATTGAAACAATAGCCGACAAGAGAGCCTATCATCCGATTGTCGAGAAGCTCTCACATCTCCCTGCGTGGGACGGTGTGAAAAGAGCCGAAAGTATCTTTATAGATTATCTCGGCGCAGAGGATACGCCGTATGTAAGGGCAGTCACGATGAAGACCCTGCAGGCTCTTGTCGAAAGAGTAAAAAGACCGGGATGCAAGTATGACTATATGATAATTCTCGATGGTGGACAGGGTATTGGTAAGACAACTATGTTCAGTCGTCTGAGTCTGGGGTACTATACAGATTCACTCTCTCTGCAGGATATGAACAATCTTCAGAAGTCCTTCGAGCAGACACAGGGCGTATGGATCGTTGAAATATCAGAGCTTGCAGGAGCAAAGAAAGCAGAAGTCGAGTTTATAAAGGCTTTTGTATCAAGAACAGAGGACAGATGCCGCAAAGCCTATGGAAGATATGTAGATATAAGCCCCCGACAGTTTGTGCTTGTTGGTACAACCAACGAAACAAGCGACTATCTCAGAGATCACACGGGCAACAGACGCTTTTATCCCGTACATTGTGCGGGCATAATGGGCGAGGACGGCAAAGTTGACATATATTATGCCTTTAATCATTTTACAAAGGACGTAGTAGACCAGGTGTGGGCAGAAGTGCTCCAGAGCCTGAAGGACGAGGCTTTCAGCGCTGAGCTTCCTGCGGATCTGAAATCTGAGGCAGAAAGCAGACAGGCGGCTATGATGGAAAAGGACGATCGTCTTGAAACGGTACAGAAGTATGTTGATATGCTCGTTCCTGCAGATTGGTATAAATCATACGATGAAGATCAGAAGCGCCAGTATACGCAGCGTTATCTGCGCGATACACTGGATGAAAATGATGACATGGGTACCGAGCCCCTGAAGTATATCACCCCGGCTCATCTTTGGCAGTATGCGTTTGAGCAGCCTATAGTAAAATTAGACAATTTTCAGACAAGAGCTATGGGCAAATTGCTCAGACAATGTGATTTAGTTTATAAGGTGGTAAAAGACCCGAAAACTAAAAAATGTGTCAAGGGCTGGGTGAAAACTCGTTAAAATGCACAAAAAGTCGTATTTGTTTATAGTGTAAATATTGACTTTAACAAAGAATGAACAATTATTAATAAATGAAAATCGGGCTTTTTTGGCCGAAAAAATTGTCAATGGTTCGGGCAAGGTCTACAAACTGAATTGCAATAATACGCATTAACACTTGATTTGTTATTCTGATTTTTAGCAAATTGTAAAAATATTGAATAGAATTTTAGAGAATAACAGATAAATTTTTAAATCAGATTTTGAAAAAACGGTAACACCGCATAAATAAAGGGTTTTTCGAGTTTATGAACAAACTTTTAAAAACTCTGAGGCAAGACAGATTTCTAATTAAAAATTCTGAATTTTAAAAAATTATATTATTCGTGTTTTTCAAGTCTACAATAAAGGGTTTTCAGTGTTAATGCGTATACAAGTCAATTTTTAATGTTCATATTTGTAGTGCGTTACTACGCAGTTACTTGTAGAATTACCAAAAAACAGGAAACCAAAATTTTCTTTATTATTGCGGGTTTACCCTATATGTTACTATAGTTACTATATATTATATTATATTATATTATATATATTTATATATAGGGGTATTATAGTATATTATATAAGCATATATAGGTTATATATACTAATAGAAAAATAGGAGTAACTGGGTAAATAGGTAAACAAAAGGTCAAAAATTCAGTTGTGATGCGGGTTTACAGTGATTACCTATCTGAATAACAATATTGAGAGGACAAAAATGGGAAAAAGCGAAGCCTATGTTGAGACTTATCTTGTAAAGCAGACAAAGCGCCTCGGCGGCAAAGCTATCAAATTGACTTGTCCCGGGGCAGCGGGGATCCCTGACAGGCTCATCCTTCTCCCGGGTGGTCGGCTATGTTTCTGTGAAACAAAGGCGCAGGATGAGAAAGCCCGGCCTTTACAGCTTTACTGGCATGAGCAGCTGAGGCGATTGGGTTTCAGCGTATATGTATGCGACAACAGGCTCAAAGTGGATATGATGTTGTCGGCGGAAGGTGGTGATTTTGATGAGGTTCATTCCACATGAATACCAGAAGTATGCGATAGATTTTCTTGAAAAGCATCCGAGAGCTGTGCTTATGTTGGATATGGGTCTCGGTTGACAAAACCGTATCGACCCTGACAGCTATATGGGATCTGATGTATGAGACTTTTGACATTTCTTCGGCGCTTGTCGTAGCTCCGCTGCGTGTAGCGAAATACACCTGGTCTGACGAAATCCGGAAATGGGATCACCTGAAGGGGCTCACAGTGTCGGTGATGTGTGGTACCGAAAAGCAGAGAAGAGCCGCCGCAGAGGCAAAGGCAGATATACATATCATCAACCGGGAGAACCTTCCATGGCTTGTCGAGCATTATCCGCAGCTGAAATATGATATGGTAGTGTATGATGAGCTGTCGAGTTTTAAGAACTCCCAGGCGAAACGCTTTAAGGCAGCTATGCACTATACTGTAAGAGCGGAAAGAGTTGTCGGGCTCACCGGTACACCTGCCTCTAATGGATATATGGACTTATTTGGTGAGTACAAAGTCATCGACAGCGGAAAGCGGTTAGGACAGTTTATTTCACGATACAGAGGGATGTATTTTCTGCCTGATAAGACAAACGGGCATATAGTATACAGTTATCGGCTCCGGCAGGGAGCGGAGAAGGAGATACAGGATAAGATATCAGATATCACAGTATCTATGCAGGCAAAAGACTATCTGAAACTGCCTTCCTGTCTGTACACGAAGAATTATGTATGTATGGAAGAGAAGGAAGCAAAGATATACAAGAAGATGAAGCAGGATCTGATCCTGCCTCTGGATGATGATGAGGAAATCACGGCCCAGAGTGCTGCCGCATTATCCAACAAGTTAATACAGATGGCGAATGGTGCTGTATATACAGACGAGGGCGGTGTCAGAGTGATACATGATCATAAACTCGAAGCCCTTGCTGATATTATTGAGCAGCAAAACGGAAAACCCCTGCTTGTTGCTTACTGGTATAAACATGATCTGTCCAGGATAGAAGAATACCTCACGAAGGTCGTAGGCATAAAGCCTGTGAGAATTGATAGTGAAGAAGCTATCAGAGCATGGACAGACAGGGAAGTTCTTGTGGGGCTTATACATCCTGCATCTGCAGGGCATGGTCTTAATCTGCAGAGCGGCGGAAGCGCCTTATGTTGGTTTGGTCTGACTTGGAGCCTTGAGCTCTATCAGCAGACGAATGCAAGATTATACAGGCAGGGGCAGAAAGAAACCACTGTCATCACACATATAATCACGAAGGGCACAATGGATGAAGCTGTGATGAAAGCTCTGGAATGCAAGGACACAACACAGAACATATTGATAAATTCTGTGCGTGCGGAGTTAAAAAAATGATTGACAAACAGTGTTTTATATGCTACAATGAAGAAAATAACGGATTTTTTGATGAATGGGGGTGTGTTTTATGGCAAAAAGTAAGCTGACAAAGTGGCTTACAAAGAGAGGGCAAAAGCAGCTTTACGATCTGGCTTATGATACGGTAACAGACAAAGAATTGTACACTGTATTAGGCATATCATATGATACGTTTTATTCCTATATGCGTGAATGTACTGAATTTTCTGATACAGTAAAAAGAGCCCGCGCCGATCGTGACGCTACGCTGCTCAAACAGGTACAGGAGAGCTTTATAAAAAACAAGCTCCTTGGTGGCTATAAGCGCACGGAGACCCGCACGACCACAACGACCTATGCGAATGGTGAGCAGGCTGTTGTTGAGGAGACAAAGCAGTGGGACGAGGGGCCTGACACAACGGCTCAGATCTTCTACCTTAAAGCAAAGGGCGGTTGGCAGGACAAGCAGGTTATTCAGCTTAATGGCGGTGACGAGATCGACCCGTTCAGTGCATCTCTCATGTCGGCGCTCGGTAAAGAGCCTGATCAGACTGAGCCCGATGTGGATCCAGAGGAAGTGGGTGATGACGATGCCGGGCTTCTCCCCGAAGCAGATGGAGATTTTTAAGTTTCCATATCAAAACACCTATGAGGCTCTGATCTGTGACGGTGCTATCCGTACAGGCAAAACCATGTGTATGGGACTGGCCTTCATTCAGTTCGCCTTTGCGTACTTCGATCGGCAGAACTTTGGTATCTGCGGAAAGACTGTACAGAGCTGCGAGCGAAATGTTATAAAGCCGCTCATGGCCTTGACCTTTGTGCGGATGCACTATAATTGCCGCTACAACAGGCATTCCAACTTGCTGACGATCTCCCGCGGGAATAAGGAAAATTATTTTTATGTCTATGGTGGTAAAGATAATTCGTCTTATACGCTGATTCAGGGTATCACGCTTGCAGGCGTGTTCCTGGATGAGGTAGCACTTATGCCGCAGTCCTTTGTGTCACAGGCGACCTCTCGTTGCTCAGTGCCCGGGTCGAAGATGTTTTTTAACTGCAACCCTGAAAACCCGCAGCACTGGTTTTACAAAGAATGGATATGCAATCTCGCAACGCATAAAGCAAAACACTTGCATTTTCTCCTTGATGATAATCCCTCTTTGACCGATGAGATCAAAGCGCGATATCACCGTATGTACGCAGGAACCTTTTATCAGCGTTATATCCTCGGTGAGTGGGTATCTGCTGAAGGACTTATATACCCGATGTTCGACCGCTCCCGTTATGTTCTTAAGTCTACGGAGTATGATAAGCAGGGCAAGTACTGGATCAGTATCGACTATGGTACCGCTAACCCGATGGTCTTCCTGCTCTGGCGGTATAATCCGTATGTAAAACATCAGATCGTCTGCGTGAAGTGCTACTACTACAACAGCCGTGAAGACGGCAAAGATCAGAAGACTGACTCGGAGTACTACACCGACCTTGAAGCCTTTGTGGGCAAAATACCTATCGAGGCGATCGTGATAGACCCATCGGCTGCAAGCTTCCGGACGCTGATACGCAAAAAGAAGAAATTCCGCACAGTGGGAGCGGATAATGATGTGCTTAACGGCATAAGATATACTGCGGCCTTGATACAGAACGATTTCATCTACTTTGATGAGAGCTGCGAGCCCGTGTTTGAGGAGTTTGCCTCTTACTGTTGGGACCTTGACTGCAACGAAGACACAGTCGTGAAAGAGTACGATCACGCGATGGATGCGATGAGATATCAGATGCAGACTGTAATGAGGAGGGAACTCAAAGATGTATTCTATCAGAAATGTAGCTAAGGCGATAGAGCTTGCAACAGGTGAGCACATCCCCTGTGTGCTCAAAGAAGCTGAGTTGCAAGACTATCAGCTTTGCTATGCTATATATAAATCAGACAGAGCCTTGGTGCCCTGGCTGCAGCATAACAAAAACCTTAAGAGCCTGCACCTCGGCAGCACTGTCGCAAAGGAGCTTGCTCGTATAGTATGCAGCGAGATATCTCTTGTTGTACAGGGCGAAAGCGAAAGGGCAAAGTACCTCAACAAGATCGCACAGTACATTGAGCAGAGGCTTGCTAAGTATACAGAGCAGGGCATAGCCCTTGGAACGGGAGTGCTCAAGCCGACTGTCAACACACAGCACGCCGTTCCGACTATCGGCATCCAGTATGTGAGGCTGTCTGACTTCCTGCCCCTTGCAGTTAATGAGGATGATGTGTGCATCGACAGTGTCTTCCTGTCGGACATCACTAATGAAGATTTCAAGTACACACGCCTGGAGCGTCACACTATCACCGATGATGGCTATAAGGTGACGAACCTCGCCTTTGAATCAGTAATAGGTGATACTTATGGGCTCGGCCGTCCTGTGGAGCTGTCGAAAGTGCCTGAGTGGGCGGACCTTAAGCCCGAGGCGAAATTGCAGAACATCAGTACTCCGCTTTATGGACTTTACACCAATCCGATCGCAAATCTCAACAACCTTGACAGCCCTCTTGGCACTTCGATCTATTCTACAAGTAAGGACTTGCTTGAAGAGGCTGATTTGCTCTGGGAGCAGATATGGTTTGAGATCAAGAGCGGTGAGCGGAAAATTTTCGCCCCGCCCAGTGCTTATACGCAGATACACGGTGACGAATATATTATGCACCGATTTTACAAGGAACTCGACATTGAGGATCCTAATTTTATGCGTGATTTCTCCCCGGCGCTGCGTAACTCTGAAATGAGCAGCCGTTTGCAGGAGATCATGAGGCGCATCGAGGAAAACTGCGGTCTGTCTTATGGTATTATCTCGGATCCCGTTGAGGTAGCACACACAGCAACCGAAGTGAAGCACTCCAAAGAACGACTGATGGCAACAGTCACAGCGGTGCAGAACGCTATGCACGCTGCTATCAACTTTACGATACAGGCGTGTTCTGATCTCTGCGACCTGTATAAGATAACGCCTGCCGGAGAGTGGGAACTCATCTGCGAGTGGGATGATAGTGTCATCGAGAGCCGCGAGGAGAAGTCCGCACGCGCTCTGCAGGAACTACAGAACGGGCTTATTGATGATGTGGAGTACTTTGTGCAGACAAGAGGCATGAGCCTTGACGAAGCCAAAGAGTATGTAGCAGCTATCAATGCCCGTAAGCCCGATAAACCGCAGGGAGTTGACTGGTTCGGCGGTGGTGCTTAATGTCATTTTATTACGACACACGATACTCAGACGAACAGGCAGAGACTGTCGTTGAGTTATGGGGCGAGATAGAAGCAGACCTCATCCGGGAGATAGCCCATTTCGTTAAGAGAGCCATAGAGCAGGGTGAGGATCTGAGTTATACGGGTGAGTTCAGAGTGTGGCAGTTGAAAGAAGCCAATCTTCTCAACGATCACGCTGTCGCTCTGATCTCCAAGGCGACAGGCAAGAGCCAAAAGGCCGTAAGACAGTGCATCGAGAACACAGGAGTTCATGTGGTCAAGGGCGATGAGAAGATATACCGACAGGCTCTTGAAACAGGACAGCTCACTACAGAGCCGCTTCCTCTCGACCAGTCGCCGAGACTGCAAGTGGCTATTGACGCATGTGTAGAAAATGCGGAGTTTGGTTTGTCTAATCTGACCAATACCCGTATGGACTACGGCCTGAACGGGTGGGAAACTCTGACGCACGCCACAAGCAGAGAGTACTACAATGCTACAAATGCGGGCTTTCTTGCAATGCGTACAGGTGAGAAGTCCCTCGATCAGGCCGTCTACTCGTCCTGCCGCTCCCTCATCGACAAGGGTATTTCTATCGTCCACTGGGAGAGTGGGCACACTGATTCGATAGAAGTTGCAGTCCGCAGGAACATCCGCACAGCGATCGCACAGACAAGCGGCAAGATGACACTTGCAAGGATGGAAGACTATCAATCCGACCTCGTTGAGGTATCATCCCACTTCGGTGCTCGTCCTGAGCACGCAGAATGGCAGGGGCAGATTTTCAGTCTGACAGGCTCGAACGGATATGAGAACTTCTACGATGTGACTGAATACGGTGATGTAGCAGGCCTGTGCGGTATCAACTGCCGCCATAGATTTTTCCCCTATTTCCCCGGTACTTCACCGAGTTTTGACAAGTACGATGAAGAGGAAAACAAAGCCCAGTATGAAAAAACTCAAACCCAGAGAGCCTATGAGCGTGCGATACGAAAGGCAAAACGAGAACTCGCAGTCGCAGAGGGAGCGGGGCTTGATACGAAAGAGGCAGAAGCCAAAGTTCGTGAGAAACAGAAGGCGATCAGAGACTGGCTCGATAAGCCCGAAAACCAAGACCTGCCAAGACGATACGAAAATGAGCGAGTTTATTGAAAATACTTAAAAACACTATTGACAAAGCCGAATTTTTGTGATATATTAAAAATAACTATATATCGCTTTGCAGGCGTAACCTGCGAAGGAACTCTGAAAACACGAGATCGAGAACTCGTTAAAAAGCGTAGGATAAGGAGACCACACAATGACAAGGGAACAGCTAAGAGCAATTTTTGAAGGAGTTGACGGCATAACAGATGCTATGATCAATTCCATTATGGCTATGCACGGACAGTCTGTAAAGGCGGTGCGTGATGAACTGGCAGCGGAAAAGTCTCAGCTCGCTGAAAAAACAGCAGAGCTCGAAAAACTGAAAGCCGCTCCTGACAAGTCGGCAGAACTGCAGACTAAGCTTGACGAGCTGCAGAAGAAGTATGACACTGATGTTGCAGATCTACAGAGCAAAATAGACGGCAGGGCATATGATGACGCTATCACTGAGGCTTTGACAAAAGCGGGTGTAGAGTTCACATCGGGCTCGGCTAAGAAGAACTTTGTATCAGAGCTTAAAGCAGCAAAGCTTGAACTTAAGGACGGAGCTATCACAGGCTTTGATGACTTCCTTACCAAACAGCGTGAAGCTGATAAGGACGCATTCAAAGAGACCAATCCTAAGCCTAACCCCGATGAGGGCAAGCCAAAGTTTTTAGGTGATCCCGGAAGTAAAGGCGGCGAAGGCAATCTCAGCTTTGCTGCAAGAGCGGCACAGCGATTCAACGACAGATTTGCTCCTTCTGCGCCAACACCCACAAAATGAGAAGGTGAAAGAGTATGAGTATCATTACTACAATCACGAGCACACCGGATATCCCCTGGCTCGCTTCTGAAAGAAGTCTGCGCCTCGTATCCTACACTGGTGAGGATGATAATGATCAGATCGTTACAGAGAACGGTCGTAAGATCATAAAGTCCGGTACTGTATATCCTGCAAACGATAATACCGCAGTTGGTATCGTTTTTCAGGATGTTGATGTGACAGATGGCGATGCGCCTATGTCTCTGATGATTTCAGGCCACGTTTGGGAAGACCGCCTTAATACAGGTCTTTCGGGTCTTGATGATGATGCTAAGGCAGCTCTCGCAGCTAACGGCATTTTCTTCGACTTTAAGAACATCGTGCCTACATATCCCGAAGGTTAAGAGAGGTGAGCTATAATGAGTTTAAGCACAATTCTTGAAAAGATTACTGAAAAGGACCTGCTTGAGCTTGCTACTCAGATCAAGCTCCCCGCAGCTCCTGTATCCGACAGGCTCTTCCCTAATACGAAGACCGAGTATCTTGAGGCGGAGTACATCAGGCTTGCAAACAGCCCCACACTCCCCCATGCTGCAAAAATTCACGCATTTGATACTGAGGCGCTTATCGGCGTTCGCCCTGCGCTCGAAGTTGTGAAGATCGAACAGCTCCTCGTTAAGGAGAAGATCAACCTCACAGAGAACCTGCAGAGATACCTTTCCCGCGGTGTGCGCGATAACGCTGCTATCGACTACGCTCTTGACGATATGGCCAATATGGTACGCTCCGTCAAGACCAGAACCGATGTAGCAAAGTTTGAAGTGCTCACAACGGGCGCTATGACCATCAACGAGAACAATGTTGTAGTTTCTGTTGACTATGGTGTTCCCGCCGCTAACAAGGTCTCAAAGAACTGGTCTAATACTTCTTATGACATTCTCGGCGACCTTCAGACCCTTACCGATGCTGCAAAGGCTTCTGGCTATCCTTACAACAAGATGATCACATCCACAAAGGTGCTTCGCTACTTTACCGGAAACAGCGGTATTCAGACTGCTATCAACGGTACTCTCATGGCTGGTATCCTTATTTCCAAGGAGCAGGTTACAACTCTGTTCAACAGCCTCTTTGGCATTGATGAGATCATCATAGATGACAGCTACTACACCTATACTGCTACTGATGGCACAGAGACCACGTCCAGAATGTTCACAGATACTCTCTGCGTACTTGCTGAAACAGGCTCTGCAGGTGATGTAGGTGTCGGTCTCTGGGGTGCAACTCCCGAAGAGCTCAATAACAAGGCTTTCGAGACAAGCGGCTTCCAGAACTTCATCTATCTTTCACAGTGGGTAGCTCCCGATCCCGTTGCGACTTGGACTAAGGCATCAGGCGTGTTCATCCCTGTACTGCCTACACCTAAGGGCATCGCTATCGTTACAACAACCTGATAAGGAGTGATTAAGCGTGGCAATACTGACCTACGAAGAGTATCTTGCATACCCGACTGGCGTGACAGTCTCACAGCAGGACTTTGCCGCGCTTGATTTCTGGGCAGAAACGGCTGTAAACTCTTATCTCGGCAAGGAGTACGGCTCGACCGCCCCAGCTAAGATAAAGCTTGCAGTTGCTACCCAGATAGCCTTATCCTCTAAGGCAGGCGGTGTGGATTACTATGCAGAATCGTCCGGCACGACTACCGTGACTTCTGAGAGTGTGCCTGACTACAGTTACACTTCTCAGGCAAAGACGAAGACAGCGTTTTCCGCAGCCGCTGATGTCTACGAGCTTTTCCCCTCTGTGCTCGCACTGCTCGCAGGGTACAAAGTCGCAGGAGTGAAGGTGGTGCTCCGATGAGATCACCAACACCTGCACTGCTTACACAGTCAGTTACTGTTTTTACCCCTGTTAAAGCAACTGAGCCCGTCCACGGCGGGTATGATACGACTTATACGAAGACTGTATACAGGAATGTACGCTATACCCTGACCACTGATAAGGTATTACACGTTGTATTGTATGATGTGTCCGCCAATACGGACTATGATGCTATCTTCCATGAGGCTCTTATAGTTCCGGGCATATATGCAGGCCTTAATCCACCAAAGGAAGGCTCTGAACCGCACTTCTACAAGACAGTGAACATACATTATCGTGTCGCTGATGGGCATCTCCATAACATTGGAGTTGATGCACAGTGAAAGTAGATGTCAGTGTCCACATAGACACAAGCGCCTTGCAAGGGCGTATGCAATCGTTTCTCACTCGTCTGTATCCTGCAGTCAAGACCCAGATATACAAAGGCGCTTACAAGTACACGCCTTATATATCGGGCACACTGGCAGATAGCGCCTTTCCGTCAAGCGTAGACAATACCCCTTATCTGGTTTACAACTGTGTGTACGCTCATTACCAGTACTACGCTAATAAACTTGCTCCTGCTGACTTCCCCGGAAGAACTAAAGACACCCACCCTCTTGCTTGCTGCTTGTGGGTAGATGCCTATCTCGATCAGGGTGGAAGACAGGATATACAGGCGATATGTGATAATGCTCCGCAGATTTTGAGGTTTTAGCAGCGATGACAGTAGAAAAATTGCTCATAGCGCAGTTCCTTGACTGGCTCAACGCTAAGATCAGAACTGCAGAACTACAGCTCCCCTCTTATGTGACCCTCGGTTCTCCCCTGTACACAACAGGCGAGGGGCTGTGGATCCAGATGCAAGGTAAAGCCCAACCTACGCAGAAATATTTGAGGGGCAGATACAGGGCTGTACTATCTTTCGGGCTTTACTACAGGCTCACTGATTCAAGCCTGAATGGCATAGAGGCAAAGATGCTTCTGCCTTCTGAAATGCTCGAAGAGTACTTACTTTTCCACACACCCACACTCGCAGATTTTCACGTTTTTAAAGTTTCACAGACTAACGGTGGCGTGCCTTTCAGCCGTAGTGATACTGGCGAATTGACCTATCAAAGTCTGTGGCAAATCGAATTCGAGGTGAATTGACTATGCCATTAAAACTTTCCGAACTTATGGCGGGCTACAGCCCTAACGCTAATTTTAAGGGTGAAGTAATGGCGAATGACTGGGTACTTGCCGTTGATACAAGTGCAAGCCAGACAGCAGCCATTGGAGACTATATGGTAGTTCAGGAGCACATCGAGAGTGCCGAGAGTTCTATTAACTCCACAACGAATGATAAGGAATATATCCGCTCTGGTAAGTCTTCTTCAAAGGCTTCCAATCAGCGTACATTCTCTATCAGTGGTGACAGGTACATCGGCGATGGAGCCCAGGACTTCTTTATGTCCAAGAAGTATGCCGTAGGTCAGGCCGCAGTATGCAAGTATGTATACTTCAACCTTCTCGATGGTAAGGGTGAAGCCGGTACTGTTACGATCTCTGTAGACAGTGACGGTGGCGGCGCAGCAGGCGAGAACTCCACAATCAGCATATCGCTCTCCAAGACCGGTGCAGCGCCTACAGACTTCGAGTGGAGCGCTATCAGCGGTGTTTACTCCGTAACACTTAACGCTAATGGCGGTACCATCGCAACAGGACACGATGTTACATCCTATACCACAGGCACAGCAGTCAGCCTGCCTACAAGCGACTATGTAAGCCGTGAGGGCTATACATTTGATGCGTGGTATGATCAGGAGACTATGACCACTGCAACGACCATCGCCAGTGACGCAATGGGCGACAAGGTCTTCATTGCTAAGTGGACCGAAAATCTCTAATGTCCAGTATCATTTTTGAAGCTCTCCCCTATTCTGTCCGGATAGGGGAGACTGACTATAAGATAGACGCTGACTTCCGCCTTATGGCGAAGTATGAGCAATCACTTCTGACCGGAGACAGAGGTGATAAAGAGGCTATGACCAAGATCATCGTTGACACCCTCTTCCGTTGGCTTGGTAATCAATTACCAAAGGTTGAACAGCTCAACGAGGCTATCGACAAAATGTGGTGGTTCTATCGGTGTGGTGAACCGCTCGACAGTCGTATCAACAGCTCGGGTACAAAGCACACCAAGCGTCTGTACGACTATGACATAGACAGCGCTTTGATTGTGTCTGCTTTTGCCGACACTTATGGAATCGACTTGGTATCCTCGAAAATGCACTGGTGGCAGTTCAAAGCCTATTTTGCAGGATTGAATGAAAACACCAGATTTGTCAAGGTAATGTCCTATAGGGGCATGGACCTATCACAGTTCAAAGGCAAAATGCGCTCCTTTTATGCAGATATGCAGAAGATGTATGCTCTGCCTGAGGTACATCAGACACCGATGACCTTGAAGGAACGTGACGAACAGTTCAAAAAGCGAATGTTTCGCAATCGGAATAAGAATTAAGAGCCATTATGGCTCTTAATTTTTTATTGACAAAGCCCGCTTTATATGCTATAATCAAAGTAAATCAGACACTTTTTACCACGATGTGAGGTGAGTGAAATGGCGGAAGACGGTTCTGTAAGAATAGGCATAGAGGCAGATCATAGTGAGTTTGACAGTGCTATGGGTGATGTGTCTCACGAGGCCGAACAGGCTGCGGGTGAGATGGAAAGCGCCTTTCAGGGCGCTGTAAAAGAGATACAAGGTTTCTTTCAGGGCTTTGGTGAGGGGTTCTCAGAGAGTTTTGCTGAGAGTTTCAGGCAGGCTCAGGAAGAAAGTGAGAAGACCACAGAGAGCACAAAGCAGTCCAGTAAGGCGATAGAGGATTTCAAGGAAGGACTGACAAAGAAGCTTGCCGCTACTGTCTTTGATGCTGTTGTAAAAGCTCTTAAAGAGATCGAAAGCATCATGAAAGGGCTTATCGTTGAGACAGCGGCTTTCGGTGATGCCATTGACAAGCAGTCTCAAAGACTGGGAATGTCCACAGAGGCCTATCAGGAATGGTCTTACATTCTCTCACAGAATGGTGCTGACATTTCTACACTGACAACTTCTGTAAGAACGATAACAAATAGAATAGATGAAATGTCGCAGGGTTCAGCCACAGCTACAAGAGCCTTTCATCAGCTCGGTATTTCACTTGAAGACCTGCAGGGCAAGAGTGGCGAGGAGAGCATGTCGCTTATCATTGAGCGCCTGCAGGGCATGGAAGATGAGACACAGCGTAACGCCATAGCAAACGACTTGCTTGGTCGTTCGTATGTGGAGCTTATCCCTCTGCTGAACAAATCGGCGGAGAGTACAGAGGAACTCAGACAGAAAGCCCACGACACCAATCAGCTTTTATCCGAAGAGGGCATACAGGCAGCGGTCAATTATACGGATGCTATGGACACGCTCTCTAAGTCGTTCAACGGATTTTCCTCTCAGATCGGCGCTGACATTCTGCCCGGCATAACTCTCATAGTTGAGGGTATCACAGATCTGCTCAACAATACAGAGGGCGCAGAGGAGAAGATCACGCAGGGCATAGAAGACACGTTCGCAGCCATAGAGAGAGTTGTTCCTAAGGTCGCAACGGTCATAGGCCGTATAGCAAATGCCGCAGGTGAGAAGGCTCCTGAGATAGTACAGCGTGTGCTCAGAGCGATGGTGGAGAACGCTCCTAAGGTCGCAGACGGTATCGCTCAGATGCTCCCTGTTATCATTAACGCAATCAAAGACTTACTGCCCGACATCGGCACAGCCGCAGGCGCTATAGTCACAACTATATTAACAGCCATACTTGACACATTGGCTAATTCTGAGGTCACCGATGGGCTTGTAAAGGCGTTCGGACGGTTCGGGTATAACCTCTGTACCGGTATTGCAGACGGTATAGTCAACTACGACTGGACAACTCTTATAAACACCTTCCTGAACAAGATGCAGAGCCTTTTACAGGAAGCTGACAAAGAGTTCAAGTACTTCATAGACAGCACGTTTTTTGGCGGCAAAGTCTATGGGTATGACAAGTCAAAGGTTGAAGTGTCGGAGTGGTTCAGGCTCTATGAGGACGGCACAAAGGAGATAGTAAACTTCGTTGATGTGTCCACTGCAGACCTTAGAAGCTCCTACGCAGAAGGCTCGAAAGTCCTTGACGAACTTCTCGGAGATTGGACAGACACAGCTACCGAGACTAAGGACACTGTGGAAGAAACTGCTGAAACTGTAGCCGATGCTCAGAAGGAAGCAGGCAAAGTAGTCACACAGGCCATAGAAGAGGAAGTGAGCGCACTTGACAGCGCACTTGCTGACCTCGAACACAAGTATAAGACACATAAGATCACAGAAGACCAGTACTGGTCGCAGCGCCTTGCTATCCTCAACCGCTACAAGGATGCGGAAAGCGAGGAATGGTGGGCATTGTATGATGAAGTTATCGCCCACTATGACGAGTTAGCCGAACAGGAAAAGGATGCGATGGAGAAGGAGACCGCTAAGCTGAAAGCGGAGATCCAGAAGAGACAGAACACCCTTAAAAAGGCGATGACCGATGCGGCTAAGGATCTGCAGAAAGCAGAACTCGAAACGCAGAAAGAAACACAGGACAGGCTTCTTGACAACCTCAGCGCCACAAAGAAAACATTCGATGACCTCGCAAAGGCTTACGATAAAGGCTACAGCCAGATACTCAAAGAGCGTGATGCCTATAAAAATAAGCTTATGGGTGGCAGTGTGTTTGAAGTGCTGCAGAAGACCGATGAGCAGACAGGTGAACAGTATACCGAGTATTCTATTAAGAATCTGAAAGACCGCCTGAAAGCGCAGACCACATACGCAAACCAGATGGCGAAACTCGAAACACGAGGGCTTGCCAAGGGGTTGCAGGATGAGCTTGCGGGAATGGACACAGAGTCAGCCGCGATCTTTGCAAAACAGCTCAATAAGATGTCCGATGCAGAGTTCAACGAGCTGAATGAGGCGTACAAGAAACTTGATGAGGAGACCACAAAACTCGCAAATGACAAGTATCAGAAACAGCTTGACGATCTTCAGACAAATTTTATAAACGAGACAACTGCCTTATTTCAGGGAATGGACGAAGACCTCAAAACACTCGGAGCTGATGGGGCACAGGCTTATCTTGGTTCCCTCAAAGCAGGGTTTGAGGGGTCAAACCTTACCGAGATAAAGAACAAAGTCGATGAGGCTTTCGATGGTGTGGCAGAGGGCATAAAAGAGGGCAGTGCTGACATAACAAAGATGGTGTCCAAAGCGTTCTTAGTGGACGATGCGGGCAACATAATGATGAGTAATATCCTCACAGCACTCAGAGCAGGCGCTACAGACATCACATACACTATGCAGAAAGCCATAGACGATGTGAAGCTTGACAGCCTTATAGCTGATGTGGATGCGAGAGCAGCGGCACAGAGTTCCGCAGGGTATAACCTTGCAAGCAAGACAGCAGGAACGACAGGAGCAGCACAGGAGCCGTTGACAGCACCATCGAACATCACTGTAGCTACTCAGGCAAAACCGGCTGCAGGCACTACAGCAGCAGCGGTAGGAAAAACTATCACGATAGATGCAGATCTGAAACTGACTGACAAGGCAGGACAGATCATAGCAGAAGTCGTGAACTCATATAACAAAAAGATAGAGGTAGGTGTAGGCGGATGATCTTAACAATTAATTCGGTTGATGTGTCTGACTATGTAGAGGTCGGATACAAGGTAGATAAGCAGAATATAGTAAAGAATCAGTGGGAAGCCATTGACGGTACAGAGCATCAGCGTGTGCTTGGCTGTAAATACACTATCAACTGTAATCTCGGACACGTTCCCGCAACAATAGCAGCGTCTATCAGCGCTGCGCTCGATGCGCAGAAAGTGACTATCACCTTTGCAAATCCGGATACAACATCCTGTGACTTTATCGCTCCGAGTGTATCTTCTACCCTTATTTCCGAAACACCTGAGTTGTGGGATATAGCCTTTTCAGCTACATCAGAGCCGCAGCTCTACGGAGCCTGACCTGCCTATCACGATAACCATTATCAGGGATGGCACCACAGTCGCCACGTTCACTGCGGGAGAGATACAGAGTGTTTCCTTTGGTGCGTTCTCCCCGGATATAGGCTTTTCGGGCATATCCACCTCGAATATAGATGTCACTCTGATAAACAAGACGGCTGCCTCTCCTGCCTGCCAGAAAGGCGATAAGATACGCATAAGCGGTGCGGGCTTGTTCCCTGACTTCTATGTATCAGACAGGACTTTTGACACATACACAACGAGTTTTACAGCATATGACAGTTGCTGTAAGCTCGACAAGGAGTTCGACAACAGCACCTTTGTGGACACTGTCAAGGTGAACAACAAAACGACCATCAAGTATTACACACAGACAGAGGTTATCTCAGCAGTGAACACACAGCTCGGTATCACTGTCACGCCGCCGGCAGACATTGGCATCAGGTTTCAGAAGTCAGACCTGTCGGGCACTATCAGAAGTATACTTGAACAGATCTCACAGATCAACGGCTGTATGTTCGTATGCACTACAAGCAATACCATACAGGCAGTGTTGTATCAGCAGTACATAGCCACAGCCAATGTCAGCAGTTATGGCGAAGTGCTCTCCGACAGTTCACCCGTAACATTTGACGGGCTTGTAGTAAACGATACGACCTTCAACAAGCAGTACCACTACGGCACTAACAGCATATTCCGCTATATCGACAGTGCGCTTGTCAAAGACAACAGCAGTGTGGGTGGTGCGCTGTATACTCGTTTCAGAGGTGCATCTTATTCATCATTCACGATGCGAAATGCACAAGTCCTGAGTTTCACTGCAAACATACCACAGCAGATAACCTATGATGTAGGTGGCGATGATGTGACCGCATTAGTGCTCAACATATCAGCGACTTACACAGCGGGTGGATGGCTGATAGAGTTCTCCTCGCCTGAGTGTCAGCCGTCAGATAATACCTATCAGTCGAAAGACCAAAGGCTCATAGACTTAGCACTTAAACAAGGCCTGCACGGTCCTTTGTTCGTGAATGAGAACGGCTCAGGCATAGCAATGGAAGTAGAGGCGGTGTAAGTTATGGCAAAGGAGATATATCCTATAACTCAGGTTGAGGGCGCTCCTGTGCTTGTATGCAACGGCTTGCATTATGCGATAGACCTGACAGGGGCAGTGTGGACATTTACAAAGCCCACAAGCGGGTCACAGTATACGGCATCTGTGCAGATAGGTTCTTGGAAACTTACAGCAACGTACACAAAGACAAAGAGTGGGAACACAACGACCTACACGAATGTAAGCTATTCAGAAAGTGTTATAAACAACAGTTAGGAGTGATGTGCATTGATACCGATAGTTGGCGTAAGTCTTGAAGAAGCTTTGCTTGGTTTTGGTGGTGATGACACTGAACTCCACGACAAGGAAGTCACGCTCACCACAAGCGATGTGACAGGCTCACAGACGGCGATATTTGAGTATGACCCACAGAATGAGCCTGTATCGGGTGACCCACCGGGACCATGGGACGGGTACGGCCTGTTCACCATAGATTTAAGCGGTGTCAAGGATGACATTGAGGATTTGCAACAGAGGATTTCTGACGCAGAAACTTGCCGTCAACAGGTGATAGCTGCTTTACAAAGATATGACCCAGACTATGACCCAGCCGAAGGTGAATGCCCATCTGACAAGGTTGGTGAAGTCGTTGATGAGGTTGGAGAACTGAAAGATAAATTAGAACAGTGTCACGACTGCAAGGATGAAGTTATCGCGGCAATACAGCAGTACATACCAGATTATGACCCTGCTTCCACTGATTGCCCTGCTGATGAAATAGATGATGTGTACCAAAAGGGTCGTGATGACGAAGAAGAAGAAAATCCACCTGGTTACACGTTTCCTGCTGGTGTTGAAATTCCTGATGAAGTGTTTACAGATTTCCATACCCAAATTGAAGACATGAATATGCCCAACACAACTGTTAGTTTTTATGCAAAAATAAGAATACAAGATGAACGTGGTGGAGAATACAGATATGAATATCGACCAATAAATGAAGTAATTTCAGCAAATGATTATCCTAATGTAAACGCCGCCGCTGTTTGGTTTATAGTTAAAGTTGGAAATTCTGAATACGATATAGCGCAGTCAAACGGGTATAATTTGCGCAATAGTGAATGGAAATTTGATATAGATTCTTGGGATAAAACAACAGCAGATTTTAGTACAAAAGTACAAACAAGGCGATCTTGGAGACCTGATGAATGGACTGACTGGGGAACTTATAGTCACACTGTTTCTTCAATGGCTGGTTATGGCGACCCATCACATACATATAGAGCCAAAAACGTAAATAATTAAAGGCCCTTTTGCAAGACAAACAAATTCCTGATTTCAAAGGAGGAAAAACAGTATGGCAATTCATACACTCGCAGACAACACGAGGAAGTCCACGCTCACGATCAGCGGATCTGAGACTATCATCTTCCCCACAAAGCTCAACTGGTTCGGCGTGCGCTCTCTGGATGGTGCCGACATCCTTGCAAGCAAGATCAAGGAGCCTACTACCCTCGAGGATGGCGTGTATTCAACGGACGAGGG
>Ga0247610_10002251_pt1 | contig 22563 bp, 18 predicted proteins | sample 174DNAGHGhighgp2_FD_193483 | JGI IMG/M metagenome (GOLD analysis project Ga0247610, IMG submission 193483) | Sheep rumen microbial communities from Palmerston North, Manawatu-Wanganui, New Zealand - 1742 DNA GHGhigh gp2 | ecosystem: Host-associated > Mammals > Digestive system > Stomach > Rumen...
AGAAATGAAGATCGGTTTCGACAATGACAAATACTTGAAGATACAGTCTGAACATATTAAAGAACGCATTGCGCAGTTCGATGGTAAGCTGTATCTGGAGCTCGGCGGCAAGCTCTTCGACGACCACCATGCGTCACGCGTGCTGCCAGGTTTCAAGCCCGACTCAAAGCTACGTATGTTGGCACAACTGCGCAACCAGTTGGAAATTGTCATCGTAGTAAGTGCTGAAGACATTGAGAAGAATAAGGTACGCTCCGACTTGGGCATCACTTATGACGAAGACGTACTGCGACTGCGCGAAGAGTTTATGAACCGTGACTTCATGGTTGGTTCGGTCGTCATTACCCACTACAACGGACAACATGCTGCCGACCAGTTCCGTCACCGTCTGGAGCGCATGGGCATTAAGTCTTACGTGCATTACCTCATTGACGGCTACCCACACAACGTGGAGCTGATTGCCAGCGACGAGGGATTTGGAAAGAACGACTACGTGGAAACCACACGCGAGCTGGTCATCGTCACTGCACCCGGACCTGGAAGTGGCAAGATGGCCGTCTGCCTGAGTCAGCTATATGCCGAAAACAAACGTGGCATCCATGCCGGCTATGCCAAGTTTGAGACCTTCCCCGTATGGAACCTCCCACTGAAACATCCTGTCAATATTGCCTACGAAGCAGCTACGGCAGACCTGAACGATGTGAACATGATTGACCCGTTCCATCTGGAGGCCTACGACAAGATAGCTGTTAACTACAATCGTGACATTGAGATATTCCCTGTGCTGAACGCACTCTTTGAGGGCATCTATGGCGAAAACCCCTATAAGTCGCCTACCGACATGGGCGTGAACATGGTAGGTTTTTGCATCTCTGACGACGAGGTATGCTGTCAGGCCAGTCGCGACGAAATCATACGGCGTTACTACGATGCCACCAACAAACTGGCTGACGGAGCAGACAACGAACGAGAGATAAACAAAATACTACTGCTGTTTAATCAGGCAAAGATAACGACGGCCTATCGTCGCGTCACCGTCGCAGCAACAGCCAAACAGGAATTGTCTGGCCACACGTCAGCAGCCATCGAACTCAACGACGGAACCATCATTACCTCCAAGTCGAGTCCTCTGCTCGGATGCAGTGCTGCACTCCTGCTGAATGCCACCAAGCATCTGGCAGGCATCAGCCATGAAGCTAAGCTCATACCGCAAAGTCTCATCGAGCCGGTACAGAAGACCAAGACAGAATACTTAGGTGCACGCAACCCACGACTGCATACTGACGAGGTATTGGTTGCACTGTCCGTACTCTCAGAGAGCGACGAACGCTGTCGCCGGGCTCTGGAGAAACTGCCTTTGCTGCGTAACTGTCAGGTACACTCCACCGTCATGCTGAGCGAGGTTGATAGAAAGATTTTCAAGAAACTGGGCTGTGGACTGACTTGCGACCCTGTAAGGAAGAAATAAAAAGAAAAACATGACAACTATGATAAAGAAAAACTCATTGGCCCTATTGGCTCTATTAGCCCTATTGGCCCCATTAACCACCCAAGCACAGGAAGAAGTGAAAATAGGAAGACAAAACATCACCATTACTGACGGACGCATGACACCAGAAGCCCTCTGGGCCATGGGACGCATCAGCAGTTATGCTGCCGCACCCGATGGCAAGCACATCGTTTATCAGGTAGGCTACTACAGCGTGAAACACAACAAGAGTCACCACGTGCTCTACATAATGAATGCAGACGGAACAGGTCAGCAACTGTTAACTACAAGTGCGAAAAACGAGACCGATGCTGCATGGCTCGATGCTCAGACTATCGCCTTTATCTCCGGCGGTGAGATATGGAGCATGAAGCTTGACGGCTCGGGACGTCGCCAACTAAGCCAGACCGACGGCAACGTAGAGGGCTTCAAGTTCTCGCCCGACCGTAAGAAGGTAATCATCATCAAGTCTATTCCTTATCATGGAAGCATCAAGGAGAACCCCTCCGACCTGCCAAAAGCTACAGGACGACTGGTGACAGACCTGATGTACAGACATTGGGATCACTACGTAGAAACCATACAACACCCCTTCCTCTATACAGTGAACGACGGTTTTACCATCGCTAACACCGGCATCGACATACTTGAAGGCGAGCCTTATGAATGTCCCATGGAGCCCTTTGGAGGTATTGAGCAGATAGACTGGAGCAACGATAGTCAGTGCATTGCCTACACTTGTCGTAAGAAGACTGGTGTGATGTACTCCATTTCTACCGACTCTGACATCTATATATATAATATAGGTACGCGCGCGACAACAAATCTCTGTAAGCCTGCTGACTATGTAGAGCCAGAAGTTGACGTGACCAAGACACTGAAATATCAGGCTGTCAACGCTGAAAGCAACCTGAAGAACATGCCCGGTTACGACCAGAACCCCAAGTTCTCACCCGACGGCAAACACATTGCATGGCTGTCTATGGCACGCGATGGCTACGAGAGCGACCGCCAGCGCTTGTGTCTGTACAACCTTGAGACAGGCGAAAAAACGTTCCTTACCGAGTCGTTCGATTCTAATGTCGATGACTTCTGCTGGAGCGACACAAAGGATGCCATGATTTACTTCATTGGTGTATGGCACGCCACAGAGAACCTGTATGCCATTACACATAAGCAACAAGTAGTTCAACTGACTGACAAATGGGCTGACTTCGGTTCGCTGCAGATGCTCAACAACAGAAAGCAACTGCTCGCCGAACGTCATAGCTATACCGAACCGGCTGACCTCTACCTGATTACACCTAACAGCAAAAAGGTGGAGAAGACCGTTATCACGCAGATAACCGAAGAGAACAAACACATTCTCAGCCAACTGAACAAACCCAAGGTGCAGCAACGTTGGGTATCAACCACCGACGGCAACCAGATGCTCTACTGGATTATACTGCCACCAAACTTCGACGAGACTAAGAAGTATCCTACTCTGCTCTTCTGCGAAGGCGGACCACAAAGTCCGGTAAGCCAGTTCTGGAGCTACCGCTGGAACTTCATGATCATGGCATCGCAAGGCTATGTCATCGTTGCTCCTAACCGCCACGGACTGCCAGGCTTCGGCTCAGAGTGGTGTGAACAGATAAGTGGTGACTGGACTGGTCAGTGCATGAGCGACTATCTGGTAGCTATCGACGATGCCGCACAGAACCTGCCATACGTGGATAAAGACCGCATGGGTGCCGTAGGTGCATCATTTGGCGGATTCTCTGTCTATTATCTGGCAGGTCACCACGACAAGCGTTTCAAGTGTTTCATTGCCCACGACGGTGCGTTCAATCTGGAAGCTATGTACACAGAGACCGAGGAAAACTGGTTCTCCAACTGGGAGTATGACGATGCTTACTGGAACAAGAACCGCACGGCAAATGCTGATAAGACCTACAAGAACTCACCCCACCTGTTTGTTGACAAGTGGGACACACCCATTCTCTGTATTCATGGCGAGAAGGACTATCGCATCAATGCCACCCAAGGCATGTCGGCTTTCAATGCAGCACGCATGCGTGGCATAGAAGCACAACTGCTCATCTTCCCCGACGAAAACCACTGGGTACTGAAACCACAAAACGGCATCCTCTGGCAGCGCACCTACTTTGGTTGGCTCGACCGCTGGCTAAAATAACACTATAGAATCTATAATATCTATAATAAGCTATAACAACAATAAACTCTAAATAATGACACAAGCAATTCAAAAAACCCTACGCGACTCTGCCGCTATGCGCTGGACTGCACTTCTGTTGCTTGCCCTCGCAATGTTCTGTTCATACATCTTCATGGACATCCTTTCCCCCATCAAGGACCTTATGCTCTCCGAGCGCGGATGGGACTCAACAGCCTTTGGTACCATGCAGGGAGCCGAAGTGTTCCTCAACGTGTTTGCATTCTTCCTCATCTTTGCTGGTATCATACTCGACAAGATGGGCGTACGCTTTACTGCCGTACTCTCGGCAGCTGTCATGCTTATTGGTGCATGCATCAAGTGGTATGCCGTCAGCGATGCTTTCGTTGGAAGCGGACTGGAAACTTGGTTTACCAATCATCTGAACTACATCCCACTGTTCGACGAACTGGGTGTCTCACCCTTCTATGAGGGCATGCCAGCCTCAGCAAAGTTTGCTGCCTGTGGCTTCATGATCTTCGGCTGTGGCTGTGAAATGGCCGGCATCACCGTGTCACGTGGTATTGTCAAGTGGTTCAAGGGACGTGAAATGGCACTCGCTATGGGCAGTGAGATGGCGCTGGCACGTCTGGGCGTTGCCACCTGTATGATATTCTCGCCTTACTTCGCACGTCTGGGTGGTGAGATAAGCGTTAGCCGTTCAGTAGCATTTGGCGTCGTACTGATGTGTATCGCACTTATCATGACTATCGTCTATTTCGTCATGGACCAGAAACTCGACGCTCAAACCGGTGAGGCAGAAGAGAAGGACGACCCATTCAAGATTACCGACCTCGGACAGATACTTACCTCCAGCGGTTTCTGGCTCGTAGCTCTGCTGTGTGTGCTGTACTATTCAGCCATCTTCCCCTTCCAGAAGTATGCCGTCAACATGCTACAGTGTAACCTCGACCTGACGTTGCCTGCCAGTGACTCTTTCTGGGCATCGCCTAAAGTCACTATCGTTCAGTACGTCATCATGCTCGTGGTAGCCGCTGCCGGCTTTGCCAGCAACTTCCAGAAGAACAGCACCAAACGCTTCTGCCTGTTAGGCATCTCCATTGCCGCCCTTATCACCTATTGCTTCATGGGTTACATGCGTCAGTCGGCAGAGGCCATCTTTGCCGTCTTCCCACTGCTGGCCGTACTCATCACACCTATACTCGGCAGCTATGTTGACCATAAAGGCAAGGCAGCGTCAATGCTCGTACTGGGGTCATTGCTGCTCATCGGCTGTCACCTCACCTTTGCGTTCGTACTACCGTTGTTCGAAGGTAACACCGTAGGAGGTGTCATCGTGGCTTATATCACCATTCTGGTATTAGGAGCATCATTCTCGCTCGTACCGGCCTCACTATGGCCCAGCGTTCCCAAACTGGTGGATGCGAAGATTATTGGTTCTGCCTACGCTCTCATCTTCTGGATTCAGAACATCGGTCTGTGGCTGTTCCCACTGCTTATTGGTAAGGTACTCGATGCCACCAACCCCGATATTGTCAATGGTCTGAATGCAGGTACCATCACTGCTGAGGAAGCAGCTGTAGAATACGACTACACCGCTCCGCTCGTCATGCTGGCTTGCTTAGGTGTTGCAGCCCTCATCATCGGTCTCATACTGAAAGTTGTCGATAAGAAGAAAGGTCTCGGTCTGGAGGCACCAAACATCAAATAACCCTTCTTCCAAAGAAATTTATATTGAACAAAAAAGTAAAGCGGTTTCATTGGCAAATGAAACCGCTTTACTTTGCGATTTAATTCAATTTAATTGGCACATGCAACCGCTTTCATTTTTTCAGATATTTTCTTACCTTATTCTGTCAGCTGCACGTACGAGTTTTTCGTCAGCAATAATGGCATGACGTGCCATGAGGTAAAGAATGGTGCTGACACAGGGCAGTGCTGCAGCCACAGAAGGGCGGAACGTCAGGTTTGCAATGTCACCAATGTTTCCCATCGTCTGGCTGAAGACAGCATAAAGAATGTACCATCCGAGAATGAGCAGCATGTTAAACATACAGATGCGTGCCTGCATGTGACGGTTGGTATAAAGGAAGATGTTACACAGTCCGATGGCTGATGACAACACCAGTACAGCAAAGAGCGGCCACGTAGAGAAGTGACGTCCTCCCAGCGGGTCAGTCATCCAGAGGTTATACTCGTTGAGTACGGGTTGTCCTAAGGCAGAAAATGTGCCAATCTGCAAGCAGAGGCACACCACGCAAAGGACAACAGCCAAAAACATATATACAGTTTGTATTCGCTGTAGCATATTGAATTGAGTTTAGAGATTTGAGGTTTGAGGTTTAATCCATTGCAGATGCCATTTGTGCATCGCGCATTGGATCACGCCAATATACTTTATCCTCAATAAACTCCTGCGTAGCCAGCAGTGTTGGCTTTGGCAGTTTCTCGTAATAACGCGATATTTCTATTTGTTCTCTATTCTCAAACACTTCCTCCAGCGAGTCGTTATAAGATGCGAACTCAGCGAGTTTCTTGCTGAGGTCTTCCTTTATTTGAACAGAGATTTGGTTGGCACGCTTAGCAATGATGGCAACACTTTCATAGATGTTACCTGTTTCACGACTAAGGTCCATAATGTTACGCGTTACGGTATTTACCGGTGCTTTTGATTTCTTGTAATCCATCTTTTATATTTACTATTTACGAATTTACGTTTTACGATATTGCTCAGTCTTTCGTCACTTTCTGACATTTCTTGATATACTCCTGGGCATTCTTGGCATACTTGCTTTCGGGATATTCGTTCAGGAAGCCGTAGCACTCGTCCTCTGCATCACGATAGCGATCAACCTTTTTCTCCTCGGTACTGTTCTCTGCCAGTTCGAACTTGCTTTTCATGATGAGAACCTGGAAGTCCTCACGCAGCCTTGAGTAGGGATAGTTCTTCAGTGCGTTCTGTGCAGTGACGATGCATGCCTCATAGTTAGAGCCTCCGTAGTTACAGTTACCGAAATAACCACCAAGATTATAATAGAGCTCGGCCGACAGGTATTCCTTCACCACCAGTTTGTCTTGCAGTTCAAACAAACGGTCTTGTGCTTCTGCCCTACGACTGCTCTCGGGATAATAGTCAAGGAACTGCTGATAGGCATTGATAGCACCTACGGTAGGCGTCTGGTCCAGTCGGGGTTCCGGTGTACTCTCATAGAGCGATTGTCCGACAAAGAACATGGCCTGCTCGGCATATAATCCACGTGGATAGTTCTGATAATACTTGCGGAATGTCATGGCAGCACTTTCATAGTCGCTATTATTATACTGTGCCATGCCCAGCATAAAGAGACATTCCTCAGCCTGGTCCGTACCTTTCTTCATCTGCACCAGTTCTTCCAGTAACACAATAGCCTGGTTAAACTTTCGTGTAGCAAACATCTGCTTGGCATACTCGTATTTAAACTCGTTGTCGGCAGACTTTAGTACGCGGTTAAACTCTGCCGCACAACTGGTGAGCAACAGAACGGCACAGGTCAATATGACGATAGTCTTCTTCATCTTTCTGATTTTGACGTGCAAAAGTAAGCATTTTTCGTATAATATCAAAGTATTTTGAAGAAAATTATGAATTGAGCTTGATGAATTATGATTTATTTTGTACCTCTGACTACGTCGAAAGTACTTCCGTTCGAGAATAAAAATACAAATTTTTCAATTTTTATTTTGTATTCTTCTCACTTATTCGTACCTCTGACTACGTCGAAAGTACTTACGTTCGAGAATAAAAATACAAATTTTTCAATTTTTATTTTGTATTCTTCTCACTTATTCGTACCTTTGACCTCCCATTATGAATAAGTTTAAACTCACATCGCAATACAAACCTACTGGTGACCAGCCAGAAGCGATACGTCAGTTGACTGACGGACTAACCCGCGGCGACCACTCACAAGTGCTACTTGGCGTTACCGGTTCGGGCAAGACGTTTACAATGGCCAACGTCATAGCAAACATCAATCGCCCTACCCTCATCCTTAGTCACAACAAGACACTGGCAGCTCAGCTATACGAAGAGATGCGTGGTTTCTTCCCCGAGAATGCCGTGGAATACTACGTCAGTTATTATGACTACTATCAGCCCGAGGCATATTTGCCATCGTCGGATACCTATATAGAAAAGGATCTGGCCATCAACGAAGAGATAGACCGTCTGCGTTTGTCGGCTGTGTCGGCTTTATTGTCTGGCCGTAAGGATGTGGTAGTTGTCTCTTCAGTCAGTTGTATCTATGGCATGGGCAGTCCTGTGGCATTACATGAGAATGTCATTGAGTTGCGCCGTGGTCAGACACTCGACCGTAACGCGCTGTTGCGCAGGCTGGTAGCTGCTCTTTACGTACGTAATGATTTGGAGCTGAAACGAGGTAACTTCCGGGTAAAAGGCGACACGGTAGATATTGCCATGGCGTATAGCGAGGTGGTGCTGCGTATCACGTTTTGGGATGACGAGATAGACAGCATAGAGGAATTGGACGGCATCACCATGTCGCGCATGGCAACGTTCGACGAGTACAAGCTCTATCCTGCCAATCTTTTCATGACGACTCAGGAACAGACCAACATTGCCATACACGACATTCAGGACGACCTGACCAAACAAATAGAGTATTTCAATGAGTTGGGCGACCCCATCAAAGCCCAGCGCATCAAGGAGCGTGTAGAGTACGACATGGAGATGATCAAGGAACTGGGTCATTGCTCTGGCATAGAGAACTACTCACGCTACTTCGACGGACGCCAGGCAGGCGAACGTCCTTATTGTCTGCTCGATTTCTTCCCTGACGATTATCTGCTGTTTATCGACGAGAGTCACGTCAGTGTGCCACAGATTAATGCCATGTATGGCGGCGACCGTGCCCGAAAGACCAATCTGGTGGAGTATGGTTTCCGTCTTCCTGCAGCCTTCGACAACCGCCCACTGACGTTCGACGAGTTCAACTCCTTGATTCATCAGGTCATCTATGTCTCTGCCACACCAGCAGACTATGAGTTGAATGAGGCAGAAGGTGTTGTGGTAGAACAAGTTATCCGTCCTACCGGACTGTTAGACCCCGAAATAGAGGTTCGTCCCAGTGAAAACCAGATAGACGACCTGATGGAGGAGATAGTGACTCGTACCGAACGTGAAGAGCGTGTGCTTGTCACCACACTGACCAAGCGTATGGCAGAGGAACTATCGGAATACCTGCTGAACCACGACATCCGCACTGCTTACATCCACAGCGACGTGGCAACACTCGACCGTGTAAAGATTCTCGACGACCTGCGCAAGGGTGTCTATGACGTGCTGGTAGGTGTCAACCTGTTACGTGAGGGACTGGACTTGCCCGAGGTATCGCTGGTGGCCATTCTCGATGCAGACAAAGAAGGTTTCCTACGTTCACGGCGCTCACTGACCCAGACTGCCGGACGAGCCGCACGCAATGTTAACGGCAAAGTCATTATGTATGCCGACACCATCACCGCATCAATGCAACAGACCATCGACGAGACACAACGGCGACGCGATAAGCAGATGAGGTATAACACCGAGCATGGCATTACGCCAACACAAATCAAGAAAGCCGTCAATGCATCGCTACTGCCCAATGGTGAGCCCTCAACGCTCAGCACTCAGTCTTCAACACTCAACACTCAACCCTCCATGCCCAACGCTTTCGCTGCCGACCCGATTGTTCAGCGCATGACACGCCCGCAACTGGAGAAGAGTATCGAGGAAACCACACGTCTGATGAAGGAGGCAGCTAAGCGCCTTGACTTCCTGCAGGCAGCCCAGTATCGTGACGAGATAGTACGTCTGCAGAAGGAACTGGAGCTGAAGTAAATGATAATAAATCGTAATTTTTTTTGCATTTCGCTCGCTTTACACTACCTTTGCACGCAACAAACAAAAAAAAGAAAGCAATGAAAAATATCCTGATAACACTACTGATGCTGTGTGCAACGCTTGCCGTCAGCGCACAAAACGACTGGGAAGTACCTGACGAGCCGACTCCTACAGCTCCTGTCATTAAGGAAAATCCCGACCAGAAGTACCTGGAAGGAGCCGTTCCCGTGGTCAACGGCAAGGTAGTGTTTGAGAAAACCATTCTTGCACCCGGCAAGAGTGCTGACGAGATATACGGCATACTGCTCAACTACACCGAGCGAATGACACGCGGAGGCAACCAGTTTGAACAAAGCCGTATCGTCATGCAGGATACCGATAAGCATCAGTTTGTGGGCGACTTCCTTGAATGGCTCGTCTTTACCAACCGTGCACTGGTACTTGACCGCACCCGTCTGCGTTATTACCTTATTGTAAGCTGTGCCGACGGTCAGGCCAACGTGAAGATGACCCGCATCAGTTACCTCTACGAAGAGGAGCGTGACCCTCAGCAATACACTGCCGAAGAATGGATTACCGACGAGGAAGCGCTGAACAAGAAGCATGACAAGCTATATCATGCCAATGGTAAGTTCCGCAAAAAGACCATTGACCGCAAAGACTTCATATTCAATAAATTCGAAGAAATACTTAATAAATAAATGGAAGATCTACAAGAAATGCACAGCCGGCACCAGTTGCGCCAGCACCGTAAACCTGCTCCGCACGCTCGGCTACGCAATATACTGAACATTCTTTTCCTCGTAGCTGCCATTGTAGGCCTTATATGGTATTTTGTGGCAGACCACAACACGGGCACCTACATCGTGCTAACAGGAATGGTTTTCAAGTTTATAGAGTTAGTCATCCGAATATTCAAGATCTGAATGAAGAAGATACTCACCACATGGTTGTTGCTGCTGTTTGTCTCCACCGCTATGATGGCACAATTCAACAGAATTGATGATAACGAGAACATCATACGTCCTGACGCCGACAACGGTGTATTCAACAAACACAATACCGACACCACGCGCAAGAACAAGGAGATACCGCTGGGTATGCACGTCTGGACGATTGACCGGGCGTTTGGTGACGTACGTCCAGCAGAGATAGACACCATGCCCCACCTATACATGAACACCATTTTCAATACGGGCAAATATGGTGAATACAACACTACCGGCAACAACTACACACCCCGACTGAGCCGTATCTTCGCCGACCGTTCCGAAATAACGGAGTTCTTCTTTACCGAGCCATATAGCTGGTTCTTGAAGGAACCCGACGAACTGCATTTTACCAACACGCTGTCGCCTATTACCAATCTTTCTTACGACAACTGCGGTGACAAGCAACACGGTGAAGACCACTTCCAGGCTAAGTTCGCCATCAATGCCAACAAGCGCACGGGCGTCGGTTTCGACCTGAACTATGCCTATGCACCAGGCTATTACAGCAATCAGGCAACATCGCACTTCGGTGCTACACTCTATGGTTCCTATCTGGGCGACCATTACCAGATGCATGCCATCTTCTCCATGAACCATCAGAAAGTGGCTGAAAATGGTGGTATCATTGACGACGACTACATACGTCATCCTGAAAACAAGAAAGACAACTTCACGGAGGACGAGATAGCCACCGTGCTCTCTAACAACTGGAACCGTAACGACAACCAGCATTTCCTGCTAAGTCATCGCTACAACATTGGTTTCTACCGCAAGGTAAAGATGACCGAAGAGGAAATAAAGGCACGTCAGTTTGCCGAAGCATCAAAGAAAGACAACGAGAAACGTAACCGCAGAGGGCAAGACCCCTTGGAAGGACGCCCTGACGATGCTACACCGGCATCTACAGGACGACCCGACGGTGCCATCATTGCCGGCGACCTGCCTACCGACAGTCTGGGTCGGCCTGCCGATAACAACCGCATCATAGTAGATAGTCACGAGAAACGCGACAGCCTGCTTGCCGAACAGGCACGACAGGACTCCATCGATGCAACCATGAAACAGGAGTTCGTACCCGTGACAAGCGTTATCCACACACTCGACCTGAACAACTACAGGCGCATTTATCAGGCATACAACACGCCCAGAAACTACTATGCCAATACGTTCTACAACCTGAACGACGAACGTATATATAGTGGTGACTCTATTTACGACCGCGTGTCACACTTCTCGGTCAAGAATACCGTAGCGCTGGCATTGCTCGAAGGCTTTAACAAATATGCCAAGGCGGGCTTGAAGGTCTTTGCCACACATGAGTTCCGACGATTTGAAATGCCCGATACCATTGCCGGTGAGACCTATTGCACCATGTGGCGAGCAAACGAACACTCGGTAAGTATCGGTGGACAGCTCATCAAGGCCCAAGGTCGTGCCCTGCATTATGATCTGACTGCAGAGACATGGCTGGCAGGTGCTGATGCCGGACAGTTATATGTTGACTTCAATGCCGACCTGAACTTCCCGCTCTTTGGCGATACCGTACAGCTGGCTGCCAACGCTTACCTTCACCGCATGACGCCCACATTCATGCAAAGCCACTACCACTCGAAACATATTTGGTGGGACAAGGAAGACCTGAGCAACGAGACGCGTGTGCGCATTGAAGGCATACTGAGCTATCCGAAGACGCGCACCCAACTGCGTGTGGCTGTTGAGGAGTTGAAAAACTACACCTACTTTGGCATGAGCTACGACGCCACAACGAGCGGACGTACCAACATGACTGCCAGCATTTTCCAGGAGAGCAGCAACATCAATGTGCTTACCGCTCAGCTGCGACAGGACTTCCAGTACGGCATACTGAACTGGGAGAACATTGTCACCTACCAGAACTCAAGCAACAAGGATGTGCTCCCATTGCCGGCACTCAACGTGTTCAGCAATCTTTTCCTGAAGTTCAAAATCGTCAAGCAGCTGACGGTAGAACTGGGTGGCGACGTCACTTTCTTCACTAAGTACAATGCTCCCGACTACTGTCCACAGCTCGGTCAGTTTGCCATTCAGCAGAATGCAGACAGCCGCGTGGAGCTGGGTGGATATCCCTTCGTTGACATCTATGCCAACATGCACCTGAAACGTGCCCGTTTCTTCGTGATGTACAGTCACGTCACCGCTGGCAGCGGTACGCGCAACTACTTCCTTGCTCCCCACTACCCCATGAACGGCGGCACGTTGCGACTGGGTGTGTCATGGAACTTCCTGAATTAGGCTTGAGGTTTGAGATTTGAGGTTTGAGGTTTATAATCGTATAAAATGGAGAATTACATTCACTACGTCATCATACTACTGCTGATTGTCGTCGGCTTTCTCGTCATAAAGAAAGTTGCCAACTGCCTGTTGAAAGCCATCGTCGGCATCGTTGTCATTGCCGGCATAGCCCTTGCCTGGTGGTACTTTGCATAAGGCAAACACTGAGTTTGCTATATAGCAAACTGGTAGTTTGCGGCTGTTTGAAAATAGTTTGCGGCTGTTTAAAAAAAGTTTGAGGTATAGCAAACTAAAGTTTTAGGTATAGCAAACTATCCATCAGCAGCCCTATGACGACACAAAGGCCATAGATAAGGATGTTGCGAGCCGTTTCGCCTAAGCAGACATTCAGTTCCTTTCCACGGTTGATACGCACCATTTTCAGGTAAGTATAGAAATGGAACACCAAGTAGATGAACGGCAGCACGAAAGCCAGCACATGACCATTCAGCCAGAACACTACTCCCATCAGCGTGGCCACTATGCCTAACAGCAAATAAGCATAACGGCTGCGTTGGGCACCCAGACGTACTACAAGCGTTATCTTTCCGTCCTCACGGTCGTTGTCACGGTCACGGTAATTGTTGACAATGAGCAGTCCATCGACTACCAGCCCACATGCCACCGACGCAAGAAACACCTGAAGCGTTACGGTATGCAACTGAATGTAATAGGTTATGCAGACTGGAACGATGCCAAAGAACAGCAGTACAAGCAGGTCACCTAACCCCATATAGGACAAATGAGTAGTGTAAAGAAAGCAGAACACCACACAGAACACGCCTACAAGTATCATTTCAAGACCACCATACCAGATGAGTGGCAAGCCTACCAGACAAGCCAACACCGTGGTGGCTGCTATGGCTTGCTTCATGGCATCAATGCTCACCCACCCTTGTGTGCAGGCTCGCAAAGGTCCTAAGCGGCGGTCACTGTCGTCGTTGCCACGTGCATAGTCGAAGAAATCGTTGATGAAATTGGCGTCTATCTGCATCACTTCGGCAAACAACAGGCAGAGCAGAGCAGCCGTCCAGCTGAAATACTCCATGCCATAGAGCGACTGCATGTCGGTAACGGCCAGTGCCAAACCTATCATAACCGGCACGGCAGCACCCGTCAGTGTCTTGGGTCGGGCAGCCAAGATCCATGCCTTCAATGAGTTTTTCTTCACGTTCTTCTCGTCCATAATAACCATAATTTTGATGCAAAGGTACAAAATTGTTGAGAGTTGAGCGTTGAAAGTGAAAAGTTTTTAGTAATTTTGCACCAAATACATCTGCCACATGATACAAAACACTGCAAGTCTTGATTTGGTAGAGTTCGTTGAACTGAACATTCTGCCGCGCTATACCGAGTTTGACAAAGCCCATAACCTCAGCCATGTCAACAGCGTCATACGCCGTTCGCTGGAACTGGTACGCACCACGGGTGCCGACATCAACATGGTTTATGCCATAGCAGCCTACCACGACCTGGGGCTGTCGGGACCACGTGCCATACACCATATTACCGGTGCCAAGATACTGGCAAACGACGCACGTCTAAAGCGTTGGTTCTCGGCAGAGCAAATAAAGATTATGAGCGAGGCAGTGGAAGACCATCGTGCTTCGGCATCGCATGCACCACGCAGCATCTACGGAAAGATTGTGGCAGAAGCCGACCGCGACCTGAACCCCGAGACGGTCATACGACGTACCATACAGTTCGGGCTGTCGAACTACCCCGAACTGGACAAGGAACGGCAGTGGCAGCGGTTTCGTGAGCACATGGACAGCAAATACTCCGTTCACGGATACATCAAGCTATGGATTTCGCCATCGCCTAACGAGCAGAACCTGAAGACATTGCGTAACATTATTGCGCAGCCGCAAGAGCTACGTCAGGTGTTTGAAAGGATTTGGGCCGAAGAAAACAAATAGCCCGACATGCCGGAAAGCAAGGTCTGGCGTGGTCTTCCCTACTTGAACAGACTCTTGAATACCGTTGGAACGGGAGTCTCAAACTCCATTCGTTCGTGGGTAATGGGATGGGTGAAACACAAGAGGAAAGCATGCAGACACAAACGGTGCAAGGGGTCTGAACCATTGCCATACTTCGTATCGCCACAAACAGGATGCCCCATGTCGGCAGAGTGGACGCGTATCTGGTTCTTACGTCCCGTCTCCAACTTATACTCCACCAGTGAATAGTCTGTCGTACGGTCGAGCGTAAAGAAATGAGTGACGGCATACTTGCCACCATTATCTACCGGACTGGAGTAGGTAATGTATGCCTTGTTGTCCTTTAGCCAGTTAGCCACCGTACCTTCATCCTGTTCCATCTCGCCACTTACAACGGCAATGTAACGGCGGTCATAGACGATGTCGTGCCAGTTGTGTTCGAACAGCTGTTCCGTTTCCATATCCTTGGCATAAACCATCAAGCCGCTGGTGTCACGGTCCAGACGATGTACCACGTGGGCACGGCACTTCTGACCCGACTTCTTGAAATAGTCGTCGAGCACCGACTTGACGTTTAACGACGAGTGACCGGCAGCCATGGAGAGGATGCCTACGGCCTTTTCGACAACAATGAGCCAGCGGTCCTCGTAAATCACCTTCACGTAACGGCTCTTAAACAAACGTTGGTTGCGTTTGGTCTTGCTCACTGCCACCTTCATGCCAGGCTGCAACAGGTAGTCAAACTGCGTCACGGTCTTGCCATTCACCTTGATGCCCTGTCCTTGCAGCGTTGCCTTGATCTTAGTACGGCTCTGCTGTACGTGTTCCAACAGGAACTCCAACAACGGCTGTTCCTTATCTACCACCAAGTGGTCGTATTCTCCCTTCTGGTTATACGGGTTGTATCTCATTGCTTATCGATATGTTATTTATACTGATTCTGTCGCTTGTATTCTTGTGACAAGGCCAGCAACTGACTAAATGGCGCTATGCGGTCTTCCTTCAGCTTGCCGGCTTTCAGCAATTTCCGGTTATGCTTTACGAAATTAAGCATCAGGTGTTCCTCAATGCGATGGCGTGACGGGTTACGCTGATATTCCCTCATGTAATCCATTACTTCCTGCCATTTCATGTTCCACTTCTCGTCCTGAGTCATTCGAATATGCGTTTTATGAGCTGCAAATTTAACCATTTATTTTGTAATAGCAAAGTTTTCGAATAAGAAATCATGAAAGTCAGGCTTCGCCTCTATAGTACTTCCGCTCGAGAATAAAAGCAAAAACTTCGTTATTTGTTTTGTTGTATTCTCGTTTCTTCGTACTTTGAGGCTTCGCCTCGAAGGTACTTCCGCTCGAGAATAAAAGCAAAAACTTCGTTATTTGTTTTGTATTCTTCTCACTTATTCGTACCTTTGCACCCCAAAAGTAGTATTATATATATAATAATGTATAAAGAGAAGAGATGATTACAGTAACCAATCTGGCAATTCAATTTGGAAAGAAGACACTTTACAAAGACGTCAACCTGAAGTTTACAAGTGGAAACATCTATGGCATCATCGGTGCTAACGGAGCAGGAAAATCAACACTGCTACGCGCCATCAGCGGTGAGCTGGAACCCAACAAGGGTTCGGTAGAGCTGGCACCAGGCGAACGACTGTCGGTACTGGAGCAGGACCACTTTAAGTATGACGAGTTTTCGGTTATGGACACGGTACTGATGGGACATCAGCCACTGTGGAAAAACATGAAAGAGCGCGAAGCTCTCTATGCGAAGGAAGAGATGACCGAAGAGGACGGCAACCTTGCTGCCGAGTTAGAGATGGCATTTGCCGAGATGAATGGCTGGGAAGCCGAGAGTGAAGCTGCACAGCTGTTGCAGAACTTAGGCGTGCAGGAAAGTCAGCACTACAAGCAGATGTCAGAAATATCGAACAATGAAAAGGTACGTGTCATGCTGGCAAAAGCCTTGTTCGGACACCCTGACAACCTGTTGCTCGACGAGCCGACGAACGATTTGGACCTGGACACCGTACAGTGGCTGGAAGAATATTTGTCGAACCTGGAGCAGTGCGTGCTCGTAGTGAGCCATGACCGTCACTTCCTGGATGCCGTATCAACACAGACAGTAGATATCGACTTCGGTAAGGTAACGTTGTTCTCGGGTAACTACTCGTTCTGGTACGAGTCGTCACAGCTGGCTCTGCGTCAGGCACAGAACCAACGACTGAAGGCAGAAGAGAAGCGCAAACAGCTGGAAGAGTTTATTCGCCGTTTCTCTGCCAACGTAGCTAAGTCGAAGCAGACCACATCGAGAAAGAAGATGCTGGAGAAGCTGAACGTGGAACAGATTACACCATCGACACGTAAATATCCTGGCATCATCTTCCAAATGGAGCGTGAACCAGGCACGCAGATTCTTGAGGTTCACGGACTGAAGGCAGTCGATGCTGACGGTACAGTGCTGTTTGACAACGTGGAATTCACCATAGAAAAGGGACAGAAGACCGTTTTCCTCTCTCATAACCCTAAAGCCATGACGGCACTGTTCGAAATCATCAACGGTAACCGACAGGCTGATGCCGGCGAATACAAGTGGGGCGTGACCATTACAACGGCTTACTTGCCACTGGACAACACGGCATTCTTCCAGAGTGAGATGAACCTGGTGGAATGGCTGAGCCAGTACGGAACGGGCAACGAAGTGATGATGAAGTCGTATCTGGGACGTATGCTCTTCAAGGATGAAGACGTGCAAAAGAAGGTCTGCGTGCTCTCCGGTGGTGAGAAGATGCGATGCATGATAGCACGCATGCAGCTGAAAAACGCCAACTGCCTCATTCTGGACACCCCGACCAACCACCTCGACCTGGAGTCAATACAGGCATTCAACAATAATCTGATCAACTTCAAGGGCAACATCTTGTTCGCTTCCCACGACCATGAGTTCATCAATACCGTGGCCGACCGTATCATTGAACTGACACCAAAGGGAACCATCGACAAGTTGATGACCTATGATGACTACATCTACGACGAAGCTATCAAAGAGCAGAAGGCAAAGATGTATGAGTGATTTGAGGTCAGAGAATGGAGACATGAGCGTTTAGGCACGGATTTTGCCTAACGCTTAACAAAACTAATAATTATAGCTATTATGACAGAAAAAGATATCAACATCGAGGAAGAAGAGAAACTGGACGGGCAAAACGTTCAGGAGAATGACAATTCGGCAGAGACTGAAGAAACCCCACAGGACCAAGAGAACGAGGAGCAAGAGGCTGAGGAAGAGGACGAAACCGCTAAGCTGAAAGCTGAAGTGGCCACTCTGCAGGACAAGTATCTGCGTTCGGTAGCCGAGTTTGACAACTACCGTAAGCGTACAACAAAAGAGAAGGCAGAGCTGATACTCAACGGTGGAGCCAACGCCATCAAGGCCATACTACCCGTTCTGGACGACATGGAACGCGCCATAGCCAATGGCGAGAAGACCGAAGACCCACAGGTGCTGCGCGAAGGCATGGAACTGATATACCAGAAGTTCCAGAAAGCTCTGGAAGGTCTGGGCGTGAAACAGATTGACACCAAGGATGCTGACTTCGACGTTGACATACATGAAGCCGTGGCTATGGTGCCTGGTGTTGAAGACGACAAGAAAGGCAAAGTCATCGACTGTCTGCAACAAGGATATAAACTGAACGACAAAGTCATACGTCATGCCAAAGTGGCAGTAGGACAATAATATTGCAATGAAAAGAGACTACTATGAGGTGTTAGGCGTCCAAAAGGACGCAACCGAGGACGAAATAAAGAAGGCTTATCGAAAGATAGCCATCAAATACCATCCTGACCGCAATCCCGGCAACAAAGAGGCCGAAGAGAAATTCAAGGAGGCAGCAGAGGCTTACGACGTGTTGCACGACCCACAGAAACGTCAGCAATACGACCAGTTTGGCTTTGCCGGACCTGGTGGAAGCGGTTTCGGCGGTTTCGGTGCCACAAGCATGGACATGGACGACATCTTCTCGATGTTCGGAGACATCTTTGGCGGGCATGCCGGATTCGGTGGATTTGGTGGCGGGCAGCGTCGTCCACAGAAACATCGTGGCAGCGACTTGCGACTGAAAGTACGTTTGTCACTAAACGAAATATCGCAAGGCGTAACCAAGAAATTCAAAGTACGCAAAGACGTAGCATGTTCACACTGCAACGGTACAGGTGCTGAAGCCGGCAGCGGTGACGAGATATGCCAGACATGTCACGGTTCAGGTGTTATCACCCATACGACACAAAGCATCTTCGGAATGATGCAGACACAAGGCATCTGTCCGACCTGCAATGGCAGCGGTCATGTCATTAAGAACAAGTGTAAGCATTGCGGCGGCACCGGAGTTGAGAAAGGCGAGGAAGTAGTAGAAATAAACATTCCTGCCGGTGTGGCAGAAGGCATGGTGGTGAACGTTCCTGGCAAGGGAAATGCCGGACATAACAATGGCATCAACGGTGACATTCAGGTATTCATTGAGGAAGAAGAGAACGACACCTTCATTCGCGACGAGAACGACCTGATATACAACCTCTTGCTGGACTTCCCGACAGCAGCCTTAGGCGGTGAAGTAGAGATTCCAACAATAGAAGGTAACAAACTGAAAATCAAGATAGAAAGCGGCACACAGCCAGGCAAGACCATGCGTCTGCGCGGAAAAGGTCTGCCTGCCGTTCAGGGCTATGGCAGCGGTCGTGGCGACCTGGTGGTAAACGTCAGCGTTTATGTACCTAAGACACTGAGCCGTGAAGAGAAGCAACAGTTGGAAGCCTTCAAGAACAGCGACAACTTCAAGGGCGATACCGACACGAAGAAATCGATATTCCAGAAGTTCAAGAACTATTTTAATTAATCGTTGCAAGGAATGAATTACGTAGAGACGACACAGTATTTGTTCAGTCAATTGCCACAATTTGAAAAAGACGGTGCTTCCAGCTATAAGGAAGGACTGGAAAACACGTTGGCACTGGACGAACACTTCAAGCATCCACACCGTAACTACCGCACCATTCACGTGGCAGGAACGAACGGCAAAGGTTCTTGCTCGCACACGCTGGCGGCACTGTTGCAATGCTGTGGTTATAATGTCGGACTCTACACATCACCTCATCTGGTGGATTTCCGCGAACGCATACGTGTTAACGGGCAGCCCATCAGTCAGGAATACGTCATTGATTTCGTAGAGAAAGAACGCACCTTCTTCGAGCCACTGAAGCCTACATTCTTCGAACTGGCCACTGCCATGGCATTCAAATACTTCAGCGACATGCACGTGGACATAGCCGTCATTGAAGTTGGCTTGGGTGGAAGACTGGACTGCACGAACATCATCAGCCCCGACCTCTGCGTCATAACGAACATCAGTTTCGACCACACACAGTTCTTAGGCAACACGCTGGCAAAGATAGCTGCCGAGAAAGCTGGCATCATCAAGGCTGAAACGCCCGTCGTCATTGGCGAGACGAATGCAGAGACACGTCCAGTCTTCGAGGCTAAGGCACGTGAAATGAAAGCCCCGATTACCTTTGCAGAAGATTCGCCCGAGGTGCTGACGGCAGAGACGTCAGGTAACGGACACATGTTCTACCACACGAAAAGCTATGGCGACCTACATGGAGAACTGGGCGGTTTGTGTCAGCAAAAGAATACCAACACCATCTTGTGTGCCATCAGACAACTGGAAAAGATCGGACTATTGGCACAATGCACAAGTCAGGATAACCGCGAGAAAAGTCGCAAGGAGATAGCCGAGGCATTCGAGCACGTCTGCGAACTGACCGGACTACAAGGACGTTGGCAAATAGTGAAGACAAACCCAAGAGTGGTATGTGACACCGGACACAATCTGGCAGGTTGGGAATACCTCAGCCAGCAACTCAAAAGCGTCAGATGCCGTCAGATGCACATCGTTTTCGGCATGGTGGACGACAAGGATGTCGATGGTGTCATGAAACTACTGCCAACGGATGCACAGTACTATTTCACGAAAGCAAACAACAAACGGGCTATTCCTGAGGCACAACTCGCATTAAAAGCAAAAGAGCACGGACTGCAAGGCAACACCTTTCCCACTGTAAGTGAGGCATATAACATGGTGAAAAGCGTTGTCGCACGCGAAGATTTCGTCTTTGTTGGTGGCAGCAGTTACGTTGTTGCCGACTTCCTGAAAAATTGCATTTAGGTGTTTTTAACATTCCGTTGAACGTTTTTTTAGACGTTTATTTTGTTAATTTCGAGTTTTTTCAGTTACTTTGCAAACAACAAGTGTAACTAAAAACAAGAAATTATGTCAAACACCTCTGAAACAGCGACTTTATGTGGTCTGAAGCGTAAGGACTTCCAGACCACCATCAATGGTAAAAAAACAGATTTATACATCCTGAAGAATCGTCTGGGCTATGAAGTAGCCATTACCAACTACGGTGGCGCCATTGTTGCCATCATGGTTCCCGACAAGGACGGTAACGTGGCCAACGTCATTCAAGGCCATGATAACATTCAGGACGTTATTAAAAGCCCAGAACCTTATTTATCCACACTCATCGGACGCTTCGGCAACCGTATTGCACGTGGACAGTTCACACTGAACGGCAAGGAGTATCAGCTGGCCATTAACAACGGTCCAAACGCACTGCACGGCGGACCTACCGGTTTCCATGCCCGCGTATGGGATGCCCGTCAGATGGGACCACGCTCGCTCGCACTGCAATACACATCAGCCTACGGCGAGGAAGGATTTACCGGAGAGTTCCGTGTAACGGTGGAATTCACCTTTACCGACCAGAACGAACTGGTGATTGAATATCTGGCATCAACCAACAAGAAAACCATTTGCAACCTTACCCACCACGCTTTCTTCAGCCTGGCAGGCATCGCTAACCCCACTCCAACCATCGACGACCTGATGTGTGAAGTGAATGCCGACTTCTATCTGCCTACCGACGATACGAGCATTCCTACCGGTGAGATACTGAAGGTTGAAGGCACACCATTCGATTTCCGTACGCCAAAACCCGTTGGTCAGGACATTGATGCCGACGACGAACAGATACGCAACGGACATGGATACGACCACTGCTTCGTTCTGAACAAGAAAGAGGCCGGCGAGTTGTCGTTTGCAGCACGTATCAAAGAGCCGAAGAGCGGACGTACCATGGAGGTTTACACCACAGAACCCGGTGTTCAGATGTATAGCGACAACTGGGCTGACGGCTATAGCGGACAGCATGGTGCAACATTCCCACGCCGTAGCGCTATCTGCTTTGAGTGCCAGCATTTCCCCGACAGCCCGAACCGTCCGTACTTCCCGTCTGTCGTGCTGCGTCCTAACGAGCGTTACAAGCAGAAGACCGTCTATAAATTCGGTGTAGAGAAATAACAACCAACGACTAACACATAAGCTTACATCAAACAATTATGAGTAATCAACAGAAAGTGAATGGCAGTATTATTGCCATTATTACCATGTTCTTCCTATACGCAATGATTGCGTTCGTCACTAACCTTGGCGCACCTATCGGCGTCATCTGGAAGAGCCAGCCGGAAATTGACGGAAACAACATGCTGGGCATGATGGGTAACTTCATGAACTTCTTTGCTTACCTGTTCATGGGTATTCCCGCAGGAAAGATGCTGACTAAGGTCGGCTATAAGAAAACCGCCCTCATCGGTATCGCAGTAGGATTCTTCGGTGTACTGACACAGTACATCAGCAGCTTCCCAACAGG
>Ga0247610_10002252_pt1 | contig 22560 bp, 22 predicted proteins | sample 174DNAGHGhighgp2_FD_193483 | JGI IMG/M metagenome (GOLD analysis project Ga0247610, IMG submission 193483) | Sheep rumen microbial communities from Palmerston North, Manawatu-Wanganui, New Zealand - 1742 DNA GHGhigh gp2 | ecosystem: Host-associated > Mammals > Digestive system > Stomach > Rumen...
ATCAAAAATCCAGACACTATTTTCTTATGGTGAATATGCATGGTGCTTGGGTACCGGTTCGGCCAGAATATTTAAAATTATCCCAAATCCGATTTACTTGATTGATGGTTTATTGCTTTATATCGGTGGCTTGTTATTCTTGATTGGTTATCCATGGATCTTGGCAGATGCTGTATTACAGTTAGGTATTTCCTTTGCTATATTGCCTTTTGCTGTGGCCGGATATGCTTTCCAGGGAACAAAGAATTATCTATCCAAAACTTTTACTTGGATTTTGAACTCTTTATTTGTCTTTATTTTCATGGCTATTTTGGTTAATGTGGTTTTAGGTTATGTGGCTGACCTTTTAGGGCTTATTTTTAAGGGAACAGGCGATTCTAAGGAACTATTTGAAAATCCTCTTAAAGGTATTGCTTTCTTTGGACCGAATATGATGAAAATTTTATTTATATTAGCCGTCGGGTGGGTCTATATGCCACTTGTAAAAGATTTGGCTAAAAATTTTGCTCCGGGTGCAAGTTTGAGTGCTGCACAGAAAACAGGTTCAGTTGTCACAAATGCTGTTGATCAAGCTGCAGAAAAAGTTGCAGATAAAGCCGGAGATTTAGCTATTGATGCTGTAAAAGCCACTGCCAATACAACCGCGAGACGGACACGAGCTCTCGGACGACAAACTATGTTGGGGGCAACTAGATTCTTTGGTAAAACGGATCCGACGACAGGTAATAAAACATTATCGTTTGCCGGAATGAAATATACCGTGGAGCAAGATAGCAATGGTAATAAAGTTCTTAAAAGAGAATTTACCTCTGTTACCGGTCGTAAACATGTCATGTATTCTGATAAATATTCTACAATTAAAGAGGAATATACTGCAAGTGGACAATTAATCAGACGTTCAGTCAGATTTAAGCATAACTTTATCAAAAAACATCTTTTGGATGATAAGGGGAGAATTAATACCGGTGCTTTGCAGACATTACTTGATTCTCCTATCGGTCAAAATCCGGCATATAGACAAGCTTTGATGGAACAAGTTGCTAATCAAATACTTAAAGGCAAAGGAAAAGATATAGGAAAATATTTTGTCAGTCGTACTGTTACCTTTAATCCGGCAGATCCAACCAAGATTACGGTTATTCAAGTTGATCATTCTGGCAAGGAAACACGCTTTTCTATGGATATTAATATGAATTCCGGTCAAACTGCCATCAGCTTTGCACAAAGTGTCGGGAAAAATAATAAAGATATTGATGTTTTCTTCAGTAATGGCGTTGTAGAGCTACAAACAACTGCTACTCGTGATGCCAGTGGTACAACCACAAGTGAAGTTACTAAATTTAAGTATTCTGCTGATGCGCAAAAAGGGCATGACAGCTTAACAATTAACGATGACAGTAATCAAATTGTAGACAGCACAGGCGCTATTGCCAGTGATTTATTGGCAAAAATTGGCTCTACCAATAATGATAATCCTTTAAATTTATTGTATGGTATGGATAATATTGCTGGTACAACCAGTATCGGTGGTCAAGCCATGCCTGATTTCATTTTGCAAAATGTTCTTAAAGAAGGGCGCATTCGCCATACAAATAAATTTGCAACAGCTATCAGTCAATTCTTTATCTAATACATAACTTCTTTTTTGTATAAAGTATTCTTCTTGGCTTTGTCCAATAAGTTATTTATATATGCTTGTATTTTCACTTGCGAATCGTTGTTTTTATCATTGATTGACAAAAGTTATACAGATTTATTTTTTTTTATTCTTTTTGACTTGCATATTTTTTGGGCGATATTATTATAAAGTAAAGTTATTTTTGTAGAGGGTATATTGCTATGGAAGAAATTGTATTTCCGAATCAAATCAGAATTAATCGCAAAATGCGTGGTGTTTCAATGCAGGATTTGGCTGATAAATTGGGTATAAGTTTATCTGCTATTTCTAAAATTGAGAAGGGTTATAGAAGACTTAATCAGGAGCAACTTATCTTAGTTGCTGAGATTTTGGATTGTTCTTTGCAAGATTTATATGTTAATGAACAAAATTCCCAACATGAAGTTGTTATGGCGTGGAAAAAAGAGCAGGAAAGACGTCAGGAAATTAATAAGAGTAGTGGATTAAAAGTTTTGGGTGCTGCTCTTCGTTATATTCGTAACGAGAAATCTTTAACTCTTATTGAAGTTGCAGAAAGTGCAGAAATGACTTTGTCTGTATACCATCGTATTGAAATGGGACAACGTGAAGTTTCTGATAAAGAATATAAAAATATTGCCAGAGCACTTAGTATGGAACCTGATGCTTTGAAAGCAGAAATTAAACGCTTAGATGAAGCAGGCGCTTTAGAAGAGATTATTATTCATAATGATACTAAATATAAAGTTAATTCCATTGGCAGAATCGCTAATGATCACAATGGGAACTATATTGATGTAGAAACACTTAAAGTTCCTGTCTTTGGAATTTCCGGCAATGATGGTTCTATCTTGGTTGATAAGACAAATTCCGCTAAAGAAGCTACAAAACCAGCTGCTCTTTTTGATAAAAGAGATGTTTATGGTGTTAGCTTATGTACAAGGCGCCTGGGTTCTATCCTATCAAATCGTGCAGTTATGTTTGTGGCTCCTTCTGAAGTTGCCAGTGTTGGTGATATTGCGCTTTATTATAAAACAGAACAACAAGCTTTTGTGGTTAGCGTTAGAGAAGATGAAACAGGTCAACTTTATGGATTAATGTGGAATCCTGAGGAACGAATCTATTTTAGCAATGATGATTTCAAGAAGATTCATAAGGTTGTTGATATTGCCTTATAATTCACTAAGAATTATTATATAGTTTGTTGTGGTCAGTCATTTTGTAAAGGTGTGAGTTTTGGAAAATTTAAGTGACGTGGAGTTTGGTAGCGATAAGGGCAAAGAAGAAGCTCCTATTTTGGTTGCTCAACGCTATTTAAACATTTTTAGGCAAGTTCATATTTTTAACAAACAGAAACGCGACCAATTTGATGATGAACTACTTGCTTTACCGCCTAATATTACAGATTTCTTTAAGAGAATGCCGGGTGGGCGTTTGCTGGTTGAACATATTGAAGAGGTTAAGACTGAGCGTGGTATATCTTTTGTAAAATCTAACAGAGAAGATTTTACAAATGGTACCGAAGATACTCAACCAGCTGTACCAAGTGTTAGTGGAGGAACACAACTTGTCGGCGGAAATCTGGTTATGGATGCTTCTTTTGCAGAGACTTTTGCTAATTCTATGGCGGAGGCTTTTAAGAATATTCCACAGGTTGCTCCTGTAAGTGGTGGCGTTTCCGTTTCATCTGATTTTGGCCAAGCTTTTGAACTTATTGCAGAAGAAATTCGCACGTCAAGAACATCTTTGCTTGATGTTCTAAAGGAAACTAGAAATATTACAGATTCCGTTATCGCATCACAAGTCTCTATTTCCAGAATTTTGGAAGGAATTCTATCTTCACATAACCGAGATGAAACAGATACAGCAAACTTGAATAACAGAATTATCGCTTCACAGGCTTCTATTACTAAATTATTAGAGAGTTTATACACCAATAATACAAAAAAAAATGATGAAATTTCAGATTATCTTGCGGTAGATAATAAATTGCAGGCTTTTCGTGATAATTTAACTCAAACTATGACCAATTCTTTACAATCTTTCGCGGAACGTTTGCTGGAAGTTGTTCAACAGCAAAAGAGTATCGCCGCCGCTAATGATTTGGACATAGAAAAGAAGTTCTCATCTTTTAGAAATGAAATACAAAATAATATAAATCAGTCTCTTTCCGAGATGAAAAGTATGCTTTTTGAATATATTAAAAAGCCTGGTATCATCCCCGCAGAATTGACTAGGAATTCCGGTGATGAGCAAGTTTATAAAAAAGATAATGTTAATATTTCAGATATTTCTACAGAAGATTTTGAACAACCTGAAGAAATGTCTTTTGTTACCAGCAATAATGCTAATAACTTTTTAAGCGATGAACATAAGAAAAAGAAAAAAAAGAAAAAGAAGAAGAATTCAGAGCAAATTATGACTGCAACAGTGGCTTCACCTCTTGATGTTGTGACTTCTGCTTCTGCAAACATCCAGAATTCCGTCGTTTCTTCTCCTATTGATGAGAAATCTGGCGATGATATTTCTTCTGTGACCAATCCTTTTAGTGCAAGTCAAAAAGTAGAAGCTGTAATTAAAAATGATGCTTATAAATATGACGATGATTTCAGCCATATCAATCTTGATGAACCACCATTAGATACTGATGAAAATGATGATACTCATGTCACGAGTGGTGCAAATGTTGCTGAAGAGGGTCTTGATATTGGCTTGAATTCTTTTGCTGATGATAATTTAGATTTTGCATTACCGGAACAAGGTTCAGCTCTTGATGATATAGCTACATCGGAGGATGAGGATACCGCTCCTGAAGAAGTAGAAGGTGATGAATCTATTAATTTAGATCGTTTTACTGATGATAATTTAGATTTTGCATTACCGGAACAAGGTTCAGCTCTTGATGATATAGCTACATCAGAGAATGAGTATACCGCTCCTGAAGAAGTAGGAGGTGATGAATCTATTAATTTAGATCGTTTTACTGATGATAATTTAGATTTTGCATTACCGAAACAAGGTTCATCTCTTGATGATATAGCTACATCAGAGGATGAGGATACCGCTCCTGAAGAAGTAGGAGGCGATAATTCTATTAATTTAGATCGTTTTACTGATGATAATTTAGATTTTGCATTACCGGAACAAGGTTCAGCTCTTGATGATATAGCTACATCTGAGGATGAGAATATCACTCCTGAAGAAGCAGAAGGAGATGAATCTATTAATTTAGATAGTTTTGCTGATGATAACCTAGATTTTGCATTACCGGAACAAGGTTCAGCTCTTGATGATATAGCTACATCGGAGGATGAGAATATCACTCCTGAAGGAGCAGAAGCTAATGAATCCATTAATTTAGATAGTTTTGCTGATGATAACTTAGATTTTGCATTACCGGAACAAGGTTCATCTCTTGATGATATAGCTACATCAGAGGATGAGGATACTGTTCCTGAAGTAGCGGAAGATGATGGATCTATTAATTTAGATAGTTTCGCCGATAATCATTCTGATTTTGCGTTGCCAGAACAAGGTTCAGCTCTTGATGATATAGCTACATCTGAAGATGAAGACACCGTACCGGATGAAGTAAATGACGGTGCATCACTCGAACAAGATGAAATTCCTGATGAAATTACAGATAAGCCTAAAACAACTAGTCGTTATAGTGCAGAATTAGATAAAATTAGAGCAGCTCTAACCAGTGATAGTATTGATATATCTTCATTAGATGAACCTATTGCCTTAGATGAATATAGTGATGATGAAAATGTTCTTGATGACACCCAGACTCCTGTAAATACGAATACTGCTTCAGATACAAATACAGATGCTACAAGTGAAGATGACTGGGAATATGAATATGTAGAAGATGATTCAAACTCCGAGAATCAATCACCCGATAGTGTTTCGGCTCCGGCTGCTGATGAAGATAATGGCGATGGCGATTGGGAGTGGGAATATGTTGATGAAAATGGCAATCCAGCTTCGACAGAAGGAACTGATGATGAAGATTGGGAATGGGAGTATGTAGAGGACGAAAATAGTAGTTCTAACGATGAGAACAAACCGCAATAAATTATTTACAAACCATGTTCTTTATTTTAACGTTAGAGTAAAGGGAGTTTACTATGGCTGAAAATGATGAGATAAATATAACAAAAGAATCGTTGTGGTACATTGATAATTATATTCTAATCAGGGATTATTATGATCGTACTGTATCCCGAATTGCAGCCAGATGTATCAGAAAAGGCAATATTGCTGTAGAAGATTATCCTTTTTATGGTTATATCGTTGATGTTCTAGAGGAACTCTGTGAAACTGGTGATTACATCATCGAACATACAGAGCTTCATCCTTTTGTTGAGAAAAAAATTAAAGGTGGTGTGGAAGCATTAAAAGAAAATCTCAGTCTTTATAAAGAAGAATGTGAGAAAAATTCTACAGTTGAAATGAATGCTAAAAAAGATGCAGATTTAAGCGAAGCAAAAGAAGCTTTTGACGGTTTTACCGACCAATCTGATGAACCAGATCCGACACAAGGTGCAGGGCAAAGTATCGATGAAGTTGTGGCAAAATTAATGGCTGAACAGGAAAAAATTATTCAGCAGAAAGAGAGTGAAGATGAATAAACTACGTTTTTTAGTTAACAAAAAGACTTTATTTATTTTATTTTCTTTTGTAGCTATTTGTGCATGCAATGCTTTTCAGAGTGATGAAACTGTCATAACTCATTCTGCTATTGATGGAAATGCAACTGATAAATACACCGTTTTACCACAGCAGGATCCTTATATGTTACGTACACTTCATCGTGCTAATGATTTGGACCTGGAGACACCTCTTCGCTGTAACGTGAATTGGAAAACTCAAGAGATGGTGCAGATATTACCACATAACAATGTTTCTTTTAGTCTAGAGAGAAATGATATTAATGATACTCTACCGGATTTTGAGGTCAGAAATTTCTCATTTAATCGTCTTCCAGCCGATCAAGCATTGTTGAAATTGACTAAAGAAGCAGGGATTATTTTGGTGGCTAAAGATGCTCCGTATCCTACATTATATGGTAAAGATTTAAATGGTAGTTTCAAAGAAGTTTTAGAACATATTACCAAATCAGCTGATTTATTGTATCGCTATGATGCTAAAATGAATTCTATTATTTTGAGCAGGCGCGGTTCTTTTACTCTTTATACTCCAAGTTCAAGAACTTTAATGTTAGGTTTTCTTGATGTGTTGAGAGGTGCCGGTATCACTGATATGATTACCAATTGGCGTGATTACAGTATTACTTTTGAAGCTGATATTGAAACTGTCAATAAGATAAATAAATTAATTGCAGACTTTGAAGATAATCCAACAATGATTATGTACGATGTCAGCGTATTCAGAGTCATTGCTAATGAACCTTGTGGCGTTGTATGGAATGATTTATTAAAAGATTTCAAATTTGGCAGTATTGCCACGGCTCAAACTGGTGTTATCGGTAGGATTTTAACAGTTACAAATGATATATCAAGAGAGCAATTGCAGAAGTTTGTTAGCAAATATGGTCAAGTTCAGGATATTTCCGAAGGACATTTTGTTGTACCGACACAATGGTTTTCTCGTTTTGATGTTGGGCGTTGCGGTAAGCTAGAAAATATGGAATATCCCTTGTCTGTTTTAGCTCGTGCCGGTCTTGAGAAGAATAATCGTATTTATTCTGAAATAACATTAGATACAACTAATGGTGAAATTACTAAATTTAAAGTTCGGAATCAACTTGGTGAAAATTTCTTAATTATCGGTCTGCCCAGCGAAATTTTCGGTCCTGCTAAAGAAGGAACGGAGACCATTGTATTTATCGTTCCTCGCCTAGTCAGAATGTTTAAGACTGATGAAAAGATCAAGAACAAAATTTGATAGGAAGATAAAATGGTAGATAATAATGGTCTGGATAGTCTTATTACGGATACTCCCGCAACAACGCCTGATTTTTCTAGTGTTAACGCCTCATCTGCGAGTGTCCCAGTAAGGCCTAAATTAAAAAAAATTAAGCGTCCTAAAGTTCGCCCCGCTAATATTTCTGTTACACCACCTAAAGTAGAATCTGATATGAGTGTGAGTAATGCTTTATCTGATTTGAATTCTGAATCTACGGATAATCCGGAATCTTTAGAAGATATGATGCAAGATACCGGTACAAGTTTGGTAACAGCGACACAGGCGCAAGAACTTACGCAAGAAAATGAGAGATCAAACCCTTATGTTTTAGAAGGTTTGCCTCCTGATCTGGACTATATTTCAGATGAGGATAGTGATGCTGTTTATGAGGATTCACCAAGTCCTTTAAAGAAAATCATATTAACGGCATTAGGGTGTTTTGTGTTAGGGCTTTTGGTTGGTGCTTTTGCATTTGCTTCAAAGACAGAAGAAAAACATGGTTTGGAAGATGTTGTTCTTAATCCTGATGTTCCTCAAGGTAGAGCTCGTTGCGGTCTAACAGATAAGACTCAAGCCTGCATCTTTTACGTTATGAACTGCTATAAGCAAGAATTAACCGGTCGAGATTTCTATAAGCTGGCGGCAACTTTGACCGGGCGTGAAGAATATACGATTGAGTCTGAGAATTTACGTTATTCTAATGTAAAAATAAAACCTGGTGCGTTTGCCCAGCTTAATATACCAGCTTTGAAATAGATATTTGATATAAAAAAGCTCCATTTTTATAATGGAGCTTTTTTATGTTTTATTCTTTATCTTCCGGTTTATCCTTTTTAGCCGTTTTTTTGTCCGCAACTGCTTGAGCTTTTTCTTTCAATTCCTTGGAAACTTTTTTGCTCGTTTCTACAATGTTAGGTACTTCATTCTTGAACTTACTCATTAATTCCGGCATTCTTTCCGCATTATATATAACAATAACAGCTATTATTACTAAAACCCAAATCATATATTTTCTCCTTTCGCAAGCATTTGGTTTAAAACTTCGGTTGCATCATAAGCATACTCTTTATGCATTTCTTTATGAAACTTCTGCAAATAAAGTCTATCTGCTTCCGAAATATTTATATCTTTAGGGATATTATGAATAATTTTTTTTATGATTGCAAACCGAATTTGCGCTTTTTCAGTCATAAATCTCTTCTGTTGACATATATTATATATATCTTCAGTTTTCCCTGAACAATAACAAACTATATCTATACCGGCATTCCAGCAGTTTTCAGCCCGCTCCGATATACTACCTTTTAAGGCATGCATATCTATGGCATCACTGATTAGTAAACTTTCTAATTTCAGATAATTTCTTAATATCTCTGTAATACATTTTTTTGACATAGTTACAGGATATTGATTATCAAAATCTTTTAGCATGATATGCGATGTCATCGCTAAAGGATAGTTTGCAAAATCTTTCATATACTCTATCTCTTTATAAACTTCCGATTTGGCTAAATCGGTCATGGGCAATTCCAGATGAGGATCAGATATTGTATCAAAATGTCCGGGAATATGCTTAATGCACGGACATATCCCCGTATTTATATAAGTATCAGCCATTGTTCTTGCGTGTTTTATAATTATTTTCGGATTGGCACTAAAACAGCGACTTTGCAATACAGCACTTTGACGTTTCATTTTTCTATCTATAACCGGTGCATAGTTGGTATTTAAACCTAATTGATGCATATATGATGATATAAGTTCCGCGTGTAATTTAGTATACTTGATAGCAGCTTTTCCTAAATCTTCTTCTGCAATAAATTGAGAATCTATATTTTTGAGTTTGATAATGCCTCTTAAATGAGAAACTCTTCCACCCTCTTCATCTATCCCGATTAAAACATCATCACGATTAATTACTTCTTTGATTTGTTGAATCAGTTTCTTGAGTTGTGCCACATTTTTTATATTACGTGCAAATAAAGATACACCTAAAGGATTATATTCTTCAAAGAATCTTTTTTCTTCATCTGTTAATTTTGTACCGGAACAAGACAGCATTGCCGCTAAAATAGGTTTTGACATTGTTGCTCCTAATTTTGCTTGATAATACTGCTAATCTGGTTTTGTTTTAGTTTATTACTTAATGTTTCAGCTTCTTTCCTGGTTTTAAATGCACCAACTTTTAAGCGATATAAGGTGCTACCATTGGCTGTAGTTATTTCTTCTATTTCATGTGAATATTCTTTCAGGAAACTATGTTTTGAAGATAACTGTTGCCATAATCTATCAACTGCTGTTCGGCTTGAGGATGCAATGATTTGATTATACCATGTTCCCTTTGCTGCAATAACTTTATTTTCCGAAGTTAGCTTATCTTGAGAGTTTGTCGTTGCCGGTTTTTCTTCTTTTACAACAGTTACTGTTCCTGATTGAGAATTAATACTTTTTTGTAGTTTTATCTCTATATCTTTTATTTTATTTGGAATAATTATTTTATCATTACTATTTGTTTTTGAGGCAACAAGATTTGTGTCTGCAACTTTTAATTTCTCTTCTGCTTTTGAGGCTTGAACTTCTTGTATATTTGTTTCTTCTTCAATATGTTCCACTAAGTTTTCAATATTTTCCGGTGCAGTAATATTATTTTCTATTATTAATTTTGGCATTTCCGGTGCCGGTATAATTTTTACTTCTTCTTTTTCTTGCGGGATATTGTCTACAATATGGTATATTTCGCGATTTTGGTTATCAATTTCCATTCCCCCTGGTTCATTGGGTTGTACTTTGGCCGGTGTTATAGGTCTTCTGATGACGGGAATTTCTTTATCCTTATCCATACTATTTGTCGGACCTAAAAATAGCCATCCGACTATACCACCAACAATAATGCCGGCAAGCATTCCTATAAAACCATTCTTGGCATGTTGAATTTCATCTTGCCTTTCTTCTATGCTTGGCATATTTTGATCGGCAATTCTTTGATGAAATTCGTTCATATCATTATCACGATTGGTACCTGAGCCATATAGCATATGTTTTTCCCTTCAATCTTTATAATTTTTTCTGACTATACTATAAAATTATTTACAATCATTTAATATATGCGACTTAAAATTTTGTTATTCATATCTGTTAGGAGCAAAATATGAAAATAGCTACTTATAACATTAATTCCATTAAAGCCAGAGCTGATAATTTATTTCATTGGCTTAAAGAATATAATCCGGATATTGTTTTTTTACAGGAAATTAAATGCGAGACTGAAAATTTCTTATATTTCGAATGTGAAAGTCTGGGATATAAAACTATTGCTTTAGGCCAAAAAAGTTATAATGGTGTTGCAATTTTAAGCAAATATGATTTTCAAGTTACGGCCAAAAATCTCCCTCTCTTCCAAGATGATACTGCTATGCGGTATATCGAAATTTTAGTTGATACCGGTTTATCTAAGTTTTATGCCGCGTCTGTTTATGCTCCAAATGGTTGTTCTCCTGATAAACAAATCGAACAAGCTAAACTCCTCTATAAACTTAAATGGTTTGATTGTCTTTATAGGCGAGCTATTGAATTGAAAGCTACCGGACTACCTATTATTTTCGGTGGAGATTTTAACGTAATGATGCAAGAAATCGATGTTTATGATGCAAATCGCTTTGAAGGTACACCTCTTTATATCAAATCCGTAAAGGATAAAATAACTGCCTTGGAATATATCGGATTACATGATGCATTCCGTTTATTACATAAAAATATAGAAGGTTTTACGTTTTGGGATTATTTCGGTAACTCTTTTGTAACTAATTCTGGTTTAAGAATAGATTATCTGTTGGTTTCCGCACAATTTGCCGAAAAGCTTATTAAGTGTGAACCGGATAAAAGATTGCGGATGATGGATAAGCCTTCCGATCATACCGCATTAATTGCTGAATTTGAGGAATAGTATGTTTAGATTTGTGTTATTTTTCTTATTGTTTTTGCTTATGCATCCTTGTGTAGGCACGGCATATGAGTTTAAGCACATTAATCATCTTTTTAGCATACTCAGTGCAGACTACGCAGGAACACTTGATATAAAAAAATTATCACTATCCAGTGTTTCTATTTTAAATAAATTTGATCGTAATCTTAAATTATATTATAGTGATTCTAAAGCCTTTTTATATTATAAGGGACAACTTACTGCTACTTTTGATTTGCCGAAGAATAACGATCTTATGCAATGGCAACATACTTTAGATGATATTCTTTCTGCCTGTCTTTTACAGTCCCCAAAGATATCGAATCGTAAGCAAGCCTTAGAGAATGAACTTTTACAGGAAATAACTAAGAATCTTGATTTATACTCCAGAATTGAAAAGCCATCTTCCTCTTTATCAACTTTAGATTATACTATAAAAGATAATATCCTTTATATTAAATTTATACGTTTTGATAAAAAGAATGCTGAAAATTTAAAATCTATTATTTCACAAAATCAAAATGTCCTCGGCTTAATCCTAGATCTGCGCGGTAATCACGGAGGAAATTTCAGCGAAGCCATTAAGACTGCTGATTTATTTTTAGATAATACTTTAATCGTTTACAGTTCAGAGAAAAATCATCCAAACAGATATTACACATCATCTGAAGGAGACGTATTAAATGGTAAACCTATTGTCGTTCTTACTGATGAGTATACCGCTTCTGCTGCAGAAATTGTTGCTGCAGCACTGAGCGAGCAAAGTCGGGCAACTTTGGTTGGTACCAAAACTTATGGTAAAGGTAGTATTCAGCAGATACATACTTTAGATAATCAAGTACTTTATTTAACAAGCGGGTATTTCTTTTCCCCTTCCGGACGACCTATCCATCAGAAAGGTATTTTACCGCAAGTTTGTACCGGAAAAAATAATAGTTGCCAATTTTCAGATAAGACAAATCCTCAGAAGGATATTTTGACGGCCGTAAATTTAATAAAACAAAGCTTGAGCTAAAAAACATATTGACATTCCAGATAATATATGTATATTGCGTTTAAAGTTTTTTGTATTTAACCTTTCATTGATAAGAGTAAAATAATGGCAAAAGCAGTTAAAATTAAAGTAAAAATGGAAAGTACCGCTGGTACAGGCACATTCTTTTTAGCAGAGAAAAATCCGCGTACTCATCCGGAAAAGTTGTCTATGCGTAAATATGACAAGAAGTCTAAAAAGCACGAAGAATTTGTAGAAAAGAAATTAAAGTAATTTTTTGATTTCTTTATTCTTTACAGCATCCTTTATTGGATGCTTTTTTTATATTTAATCGGAAAATGCTTTATTATATTCTTTGATTACTTTCTCTAATGCTACATCAGTATAGCGCTGTGTCGAGCTTAAAGATGCATGCCCTAAAAGCTCTTGAATAACACGTAAATCAGCCCCCTCAGCTAATAAATGTGTGGCATATGTGTGCCTTAATGCATGTGGTGTTACATTATCCGGCAAATTCATTAAATCACGAATTTTTTGCAATTTTCTCTGAATAATTCTTGGACTTAGCCTTTCCCCTTTTGCTCCTAAAAACAATGCTTCTCCATATTTTAATTCATATGGACAGTATGCTTTGTATTGCTCTATTCTTTCTAAGACAATGGGCAATATCGGTACATATCTATCTTTGTTTCCTTTACCATGAATTTTTAGGAGTTCTGATGATGTTACATCTTCCACATTCAGATTTAATGCTTCTGAAATACGTAAACCGCATCCATAGAGCAATGTCATTATAGCTTTATCCCTTATGCCAATCCATGGTTCACTACATTCTTTTGCTGCCTCATCTATGATATCAAAAATTGTATCTACATCAAGTGACCGAGGCAAGATTTTTGGTAATTTTGGTGTTGAAATTTGACTAACAGCCGTATTTTGAATAATGTTATTATCTGCCAACCATTTGAAAAAATTACGGATAGCAGCTTCTTCTCTGGCTATAGATGCTTTTCCTATTTGTTGTTTTGATCTCATACTAAAAAAATTACGAAAATCTCTAATGTCTAAATCTTGTAAATCATTAATGGAAATATTCTGCTCTTCAAAAGATTTTAAGAATATATTTAAATCACTTAAATAGCTGTCTATCGTGTGCTTGGAGTAGTTTTTTTGCGTTTTTAACCACTCTGCCCATTTTTCTATATATGTTGTCAATTCTTTACTTAACATCTTTTCTCTATAAAAAAATAACCTCTTTATGAGGTTATCATCAAGAGGTTAATATTAAGTTATACATAATGCTTAAAATCCGCCTCAAAATCTTCCATTTCCTGTTCGTGTTCTAGTTCTTCTTTCAATATTTTTCTGGCAAGGCGAAATGTTTCATAATCTCCTTGATGGCACATCTCACAAATTTGTTGGTAGCGCTCTATGGCGCATCTTTCTGAAGCCAAATTTTGCGTCACAAGTATCTTTGTGTCCGGACTATTAGGTATTTCATATCTGCATTTTGCATACTTTTTCCATTCGTCTGGATTAAGTATCGGATTTTCACCTAATTGAATAATTCTGTCTGCCAGCCAATCCGCGTGCTTTAATTCCTGTTTGGCATGTTCATTAAATTCTTCTTCTACTTTCGGACGCTCTAGCCCTTCTGCTATTTTAGCGCCTATCCAATATTGATAATATGCTAACCATTCTTCTGCAAACGCACAATGCAAAATTTCTAATAGTTCCTTTTTGTCTGTTTTTGATATTTTTTGAGCAAATTCTCCCATATCTATCTCCTTTTATACGTGTTAAACAGCGTATAAATAATCATTAGAATGTGAATATCAATATTAGGCTTGATATTTACCTCAAGTTAAGTTTTTAGCACTATACTTCTTATATAATTTTAGGAGATATATATGGTTTTAATCGCCCCAAGTCTTTTATCTGCCAATACTTCAATACTCGGTCAGGAGGTCCGTCTTTTGGAAGATGCTCATGCTGATTTGATTCATTTTGATGTTATGGATGGACATTTTGTTCCCAACATTACATATGGTCCACATATATTAAAGGAATTGAAGAAGCATACAAATCTTCCTTTTGATGTACATCTTATGGTGTTGGATCCGGAGAAATTTATACCATGGTTTATAGATGCCGGTGCGAATATTATTACTTTCCATTTGGAAGCAACCAATCAACCGGATAAACTGATAAAATGTATTCAACAAGCTCATCTTAAGGCTGGTGTTACTTTAAGACCTAGCACAGATATGACACTTTTAACACAATTAAAAGAAGTTCCTGATTTAGTTCTAGTTATGGGAGTTGAACCAGGCTTTGGCGGACAATCTTTTTATGAAAATACGCCTGATAGAATTTATAAAACAAAGCAGCTTTTTGCAGACTCTCGTACTTTGATTGAAGTAGATGGCGGGATTACTCCTGAAACGGCAAAGAGATGTATTGCAGCCGGGGCAGATATCTTGGTTGCCGGTACTGCTGTATTCAAAAAGGGTTCTTATGCTCATAATATCTGTGTTCTTAAAGGAGAAAAACAATGAGTTTGGTTATGGTTATTGAAGATGAAGAAGCTTTATCTATGCTATTGAGTTATAACTTAGAGAAAGAAGGCTATGAAGTAGCTACTGTTTTTAATGGATTAAACGCTGTTAGTGAAGTAGAACGCTTGTTGCCATCAGTTATTATACTTGATTGGATGTTGCCGGAAATATCCGGTGTTGAGATATGCAAACTCATTCGTTCTAAACCGGATATTAAAAATATTCCTATCATTATGCTCACTGCTAAAAGCCAAGAAGAAGATAAAATTAAGGGGCTTTCTGCCGGTGCTGATGATTATGTTACGAAACCTTTTTCTGTTCCGGAACTTATGGCGCGCGTCAAAACTAATATGCGTCGCGCTCCTTTATTTGAAGAAAAAGAAAAAATTATCACTTTTGAAGATATTTCTATGGATTTGGTAGAGCGTAAAGTTAAGCGCGGTAATAATTATTTACATCTCAGTCCAACCGAATTTCGTTTACTCAGAATGCTCATGCGCGAGCCTGGGAAAGTCTTTTCCAGAGAAGTTTTATTAAAATCAGTTTGGGGCGAAAATATTTATGTAGAATCGCGCACCGTTGATGTACATATTCGTCGTTTGAGAAAAAATCTTAATCAATATGGGCCAAATTATATTAGAACGGTTCGTGCTAATGGTTATGCCATAGATAAAAATGCTGAAAATGAAGATGACGAAAATAATACTGATGAAACAGAAGATTAAAGTTCTTTACGCATATCTAATGCTAATTTAATGGTTCCATCATCCATGTAGTCAAGCTCTGCGCCAACGGGAATCCCTTGGGCCAGGGTTGATATTCTTATATTCTTATCTTTCAATAGCGATGAAATATAGTGCATTGTTATTTGACCGTCTACTGTTGCCGGTAAAGCTAAAATGATTTCAGTAATATCTTCTTTTTGTATTCTTTCCAATAATTGTCCGATATTTAAGTCATCCGGTGTAATACCTTCTATTGCTGATAGTACTCCTCCTAAGACATGGTATTTTCCTTTATATAACCCTCCTCTTTCTAAGGCCCATAAGTCACTGATATCTTGGACAATACATAACAAATTATTTTCTCTTGAAGTTGACTTGCAAATCGAACAAGGACTTTCCGTGTCATAATTACCACAAATTTCGCAAACTTTAATATGTTCATTAACATCTTGTAATGCGCTAATTAATTGCGGTATAAATGTTTCTCTTTTTTTCAACAAATGTAACACTATTCTTCTTGCCGAACGTGTCCCTAATGATGGCAGTTTTGATATAATTTTTACGAGTTGTTCTATATATTGCCCAGACATTTTTTACCCTTAAAACGGAATCTTAAGGCCACCTAAATTAACACCGCCGGTCGCTTGTTTCATACCCTCTTCTGCCATGGCTTCCACTTTATTATGGGCATCATTATATGCAACCATAATTAAATCTTCTAACATTTCTACATCATCTGTTGCTAAAGATTTATCAATAGCAATTTTCTTCATTTCCGATTTTCCATTTAATGTGATAGAAATTAATCCGTTCGCAGCAGTACCATTAACCTCAGTTTCAGCTAATTTTTCTTGTGCTTCCTGCATTTTTTTCTGCATAACTTGTGCTTGCTTCATGAGTCCTTGAATATTTAACATAATTTATTCCTCTTCTTCTATATCAGTTGATGTCATTTCTTCAGAAGGTTCAGGTTCATTTTCTGCTAAGGCTTCCAGATTTTTACGTACAATCGTTTCAATCTTAGCGCCCTTAAATTCTTCTAAAATCTTCTTTACTAGTGGGTATTCTGCAACATTTTTCTTTTTTGCTTCAATAATAGATTTCTCTTTATCCGCAATTGTTTCACCTAGATCTCCTTTTATTATATCAATTTCCCATTTTTTACCGGTTGCTTCGGTTAATAATTTATGGAAATTCATAATAAAATCTTGATGAAGGTTTGGACTTATATTCATTGCAATATGTCCATCTGAAAATTCCCTGATGCAAATCTCATTTTTTATAGAATATTCAATAAGTGCTTTTTTGGTCTTTTCAAGATATTTTAACAAATCTTCTGTTGTATTCAGCGTTTGATAATCTGCATTTTTTATTTCGGCTACGCTATTATTTTTTTTTTCACTGCTAACAGCGGCTATCTGTGGCGATGTTATGTTTATGCTATTAGAGTTTTTTTTTATATCATTCAAAATTTCCAATGGCGTCGGCAATGAGGCAGAATATGCCACTCTTAATAATATCATCTCTAATGCTTCTACCGCCGATGGTGCTAAATTTAACTCACTTATTCCTTTAATCAACATTTGCCATATTTTGGATAATATCGCAAATGAGCAAGATGCACTTAATTTCTCAAAGGTCTGTTTCTCCACTTCGCTAAAACTCGTTGAATTTAGTAGTGACGGAACTATTTTGACTTTTGCCATGTCGTGCGTTATATTAATCAAATCTTGTAAGATAATTATCGGGGTAGCACCATTGGTATATTGCTCAGACACGGACTGTAATACTTCATCCATGTTACCGGAAATTAATTTTTCGAATAATGATAAAGTTTGGCTACGATCCGCCAGCCCCAGCATTTTTTTGACAACATCTGTTTTGATATCGGCATTACTCAAAACAATTGCCTGATCCAATAATGATAAACCATCGCGTGCCGAGCCATCTGCTGCTTTAGCTATAATATCTAAAGCTTCTTCTTCTGCCGGAATATTTTCGTTCTTAAGAATTTTTGTGAATAATTCTTTTAGTGTTTCTACGGATAATCTTTGCAAATCAAATCGTTGGCATCTAGAAAGAATCGTAACCGGAACTTTTCTGATTTCGGTTGTAGCAAAAATAAATTTTACATGTGCCGGTGGTTCCTCGAGCGTTTTTAGTAAAGCATTAAAGGCTCCTTTGGAAAGCATATGCACTTCATCTATAATATAGACCTTGTAGCGAGCGTTAGTTGGGGCATAACGTGCACTGTCCAACAACTCTCTTACATCATCAACACCGGTATGTGATGCTGCATCTAATTCCAATACATCCATATGGCGTCCGGCAGCAATCGCCTTACAATTATCACATTCACCGCAAGGGTGTATTGTCGGTCCACCCTGCCCATCTGTACCTGTACAATTCAAAGCACGAGCAATTAATCTAGCGGTTGTCGTTTTTCCGACTCCGCGAATTCCCGTTAATATGTATGCATGGTGTAAGCGATTATTTTGAATAGCATTCGTTAATGTTTGCACAAGTGCATCTTGCCCGAGCAAATCTTCAAAGTTCTGCGGGCGATATTTACGCGCTAACACAACGTATTGGTTTTCTTTTTCTTCTGCCATTTCTTTCATCTTTTGAGGCGAAGGGATACAGACCTTGTTTTAGACTGTTACGGCTGCTTTCTTCCGAACCTGACCGGGTTGGCAGCAAAACAACCCTGCACCCTTCATATTATCTTTGTTTATATTGCGCAAATATGACTAATTTGCAAGTTTAAAAATAAAAATTAACATTTTTAATTATTATACAACCAACTTAATACTTCTGAACTGTTTTTACCATAAAATCGTGGCAATTGTTCGTAAGTTATGTACCTTATATCCATTTCATTTTCCGTAAAATCTGTTTTCTTCTTATCTGCCGGGGATATGACTTGCGGACCATTTCTTGTTATTTCCAACATTTCTAAGCTATGTTGACTGGGACCGGTCGGTAATATTCTAAAATATCCATTTACTCCTATAAATCCCCCTTTGCCGGTTATACCACTGTTTATGTCATCTTTATTTTTTCCTGATAAAACAGAAGCCAATAAAACACTGTCATAAGCAAAAGAGTAAACTGGTTTTGCCTGTTCTCCAAAAGTTTCCTTATATTTGTCTGCAAAATATGTGCTTCCATATCCTTTAGATACCATCGGGTAAACCCCATGATATAATATTGTTTCTTTATTTAAATTGGTGCTATCCCAGGCAGCGGTTCCTAAAAACAAAACGTCAGGATACATTACATCGTTATATGCAAACATGGACACGATAGATTTTAAGCGATTACCTCCATCTGCTATTAATACTGTATCAAATTCTCCACCGGAAACAATATCTTTTACAATAGCAGAGAAATCCATTGTGTTTGGATTATAAAAACCGACTTTTGTTAAGCTGATGTCGTTAGCTTTAGCTGACATCATGGCTGATTTTACAATATTTAAGCCGCTGTTGTTGTTAGGTATTAATACAGCTAATTTTTCTCTACCTTGTGATTTGGCATAAGCTATTGCGCGATCAATTTGTTCACCATTTAGCAAACCAATGCTATATATTCCTTTTTGCAAAACTTGTGGAGAAGTTGTATATGAAACAACAGGTATATCTGCAGATAAAGCAATCGGTGCTACACTTTTAACTTCATCCCCCATTAAAGGACCTAAAATTAATTCTGCACCTTCGTGAATAGCCTTTTGTGCTGCTTCAGCAGCACCGGTTTCCGTGCTTTTCGTATCGTAAAACTTCAATGCAAGATGATTATTCTTTAAATCATCGAGTGCCATAAACATAGCATTTTGCATACCTTGTCCGATATTTGATGCACTACCGCTTAAAGGTAATAGGACACCTACTGCCAATGACTGCTCTGTATACATTGATTTATCAATGGTATCGTAATCTATGATATCATATCGTTGGTTAGATAAATCTATCCGATTGTCTGTAAAACGATTATTACACCCAAACAGCCCAAAAATAAGAAAAAACAAAACGATTTTTTTTAACACTTGCATTTATTCCCAAAATATTCAACAATCTCTTTGGTATAGATAAAACAAAAAACATTTGTTGTAAAGAAAAGAGTTAATAAAATGTTAATTTCAGGTTTATACATTGTTGCTACCCCTATCGGTAATCTTAAAGATTTATCAGACAGAGCCAAAGAAGTGCTTTCAGAAGCAGATGTTATTGCTGCAGAAGATACTCGTGTTACCAAAAAGCTTTTTTCTCTTTTAGGACTGCCGCAGAATAAGATTTTCATTCCTTACGAAGACCATTCAGAAGAGAAAAAATTTCAGCAGATTATTAATCTTATTTCTGAAGGTCATTGTGTCGCTTTGGTTAGTGACGCCGGTTCACCGTTAATTTCTGATCCGGGATATAAATTAGTGCGAGAGTGTCGCAAACAAGGAATCTATGTCACAACTATTCCCGGCGCTTCAGCTGTTATCTCTGCTTTACAGCTTTCCGGTTTGCCGACGAATCGTTTTATGTTCGCCGGATTTATTCCGAATAAAGACAAAGCAAGAATTGATTTATTTACGGAACTTAAAACTATCAATAGCACCTTAGTCTTATATGAGACTGCAATTCGCTTGGAAAAAACTTTGAGCACTCTCCAAAAGATTATGCCGGAAAGAGAAATTGCTATTGTGCGCGAGATTACCAAGATGTATGAAGAGACTATTTTCGGCTCTATACACGATGTTTTAGAAAGGTTAAAAACAAATCCGGCTAAAGGTGAGATTGTTATTGTGATTGCACCACCAACTGAAAGCACCACGCCGGATATTGATTTAAATACACTGCTCATGGAAGAATTAAAACACTGTTCACTTAAGGAAGCAGTTAAAAAAATATCTGAAAAATACGGACTAAAAAGGAATGAGGTTTATGATAAAGCTCTTCAAATTAAAAACCAGTCCTTATAATTCGGGTTATTTCGCAGAATTTTTATGCCGTATGTATATGAGACTACACGGTTATCAAATTATTGCCAAGAATTATCAATGCGGTACAGGTAAAAAGACACCATGCGGAGAGCTTGATTTTGTAGCAAAAAAAAGAAAAACAATTATTTTCTGTGAGGTGAAAAAGCGGCAAAATGATACAGAGTTTTTACGTGCCTTAAGCCTCAAACAACAAGAAAGAATCTTAAATGGCGGACAATATTTTATGCGTATGAATCCAAAATATAAAAATTTTTCTATGCGTTTTGATGTATTTTTCGTAAAATTGCCGTTCAGCATTAAATGGCTGAAAAATGCGATTTATAGAGATAGGTAAGAGTTTTATTTTAGTTAAATATTAGGAAATAATGTATATTGTTGATGGTGAAACTTTTATTCTATTATATAATTTCATAAAGTAAGGAATGACGTCATGGTCAACATTCTATCTTCGCATCCCTATGATTATCTCAAGCGCTATCTGCTTAAATCAGAACATTTTGACAATATTGATATAGAATCTAAAACCTTTCCTGATGGAGAACATTACTATCGCATTATTCATCCGGAAAAAATATCCGGAAAGTCGGCTGTTTATATTTGCGGTACAACAGATGATGTTGCCATTTTGGAAGCTTATAATGTCGCTTGTACATTAGTGCAAGAGGGATGTCAGTCTTTACATTTGGTTATTCCTTATTTTGGTTATTCAACCATGGAGCGTGCCGTCAATTCCGGTGAAAGTGTCAGCGCTAAGAATATTGCACGCTTGTTTAGTTCCATTCCGATTTCTGCCATCGGTAATTATATTTATTTGGTCGATTTGCATTCTTTCGGTGTGCAATATTACTTTGAACAAAATATTCATCCGATGCACCTGACAACAGATCCTATTATTGATAAAATGATTAACGATATTCGCAAAAATAAGAAAAATGTTGTTTTGGCATCAGCAGATATGGGACGTGCGAAATGGATAGAGAAAATAAGCGGTCGTCTAAACATGAATAGCGCCTTTATTATGAAAAAACGTGTATCCGGAGTAGAAACAGAAGTATTAGCCCTAAATGCAAATGTAAAGAATAAAGATGTTATCCTGTTTGATGATATGATACGTTCCGGCAGCTCCATTATCCACGCAGCAGAGGCTTATAAATCTATCGGCGCAAAAAATATTTATGTTGTTTGTGTGCATGGTGTCTTTGTTGACGACTCCATAGAGAAAATTAAGGAAAGCGGCGTTATCAAGGCTGTTTATTGCACGAACACTCATCCCAAAGCTCAAAATATTCAAGACGACTTTGTTAAAGTGTATGATATGTCTGATGTTATTTTAGAGGGACTGAAAGTATAATATAAATTAAACTCATGCGACTGAGTAGCTTTATTACTATCGTCTACGTCGCGTATCGTTTAGCCAGTGGCGGTATGGACGTTTCTAATACATCACTTTACTTAGATACAATCCACAGGCGGGGGCGGTTGGACCGGCAACGGCACGGTCTTTGGCTTCTAAGATTTTTTTCACATCCTCTGGGGTAAATTTACCATCACCAACGCATTTCAATGTGCCAACCATATTGCGTACTTGGTGATATAAAAACGAGCGTGCTTCAACGATAAAATCTATTTCATCGCCGTTGGTGGTAATTTCTAATTTATCTAATGTTTTCATTGGTGAAAGAGCTTGACACCCTGCCCCTCTAAATGAACTGAAATCATGATGTCCGAGCAAATATTTTGCACCCTCTTTCATCTTTTCCAC
>Ga0247610_10002256_pt1 | contig 22552 bp, 18 predicted proteins | sample 174DNAGHGhighgp2_FD_193483 | JGI IMG/M metagenome (GOLD analysis project Ga0247610, IMG submission 193483) | Sheep rumen microbial communities from Palmerston North, Manawatu-Wanganui, New Zealand - 1742 DNA GHGhigh gp2 | ecosystem: Host-associated > Mammals > Digestive system > Stomach > Rumen...
CATCCTCCATTTGAGCAGAGATTAATCTCTGCTCAAATGGAGGATGTAATGCGTCAATACAAATATGTGTTTGTATTGTCGTCTTCTACCGATTACGAACGTTTGATGTCGGTAGGAATGGCAGCAAACAAGGTGGGGAAACGAATATTATATAGTACACCTTTGTTGGGTAAAATGATGAATTATTTCAATACTGTAAATAATTCAGACATTTTTAATAGTGATGTTTATCGTTTGTTAAAGCGTAATGAAGAGTTTGTTGTTAAAAATAAACAAAATTTAGAAGAAGGTTTTGTGATGTTGATTACTACGGGTAGTATGGCAGTGGTAGAGGAGTGGCGTAAATATGTTTCACAAGATGATATGGTGATGGTATATTCGGTTTGGTCGGGATATTGTGAAAAAATATTAGTATCACATTCGGTACCAATTTACAAAAGATTGCGTCAAAAATTTAATCATGTAGTGGATATACATACTTCTGGTCATGCTGATGTAAAAGCCATTACTGATACAATAAACTTATTTAATCCGCGTGAAGGCATAATCGGTATTCATAAAGATTGTGGTACCTCTATGGCTGATTTGGACATTTCTGATGAGTTGAAGTCTAAAGTGATAGAGGATGTAAAGAAAGATGCGTGTGTAGAAATAAGACGTGTAAATCTTATTAAACGTGTTTTCTCAAGAATGATGATTAAACTTAAGAATTTTTAAAACGGTAGTCGAAGTTTTAAATCATAGAGATTCATCGAGATTTATCATTTAATAATTTTTTCTTCTGAGGTATTAACGAATAAAACATTATTAATCTCATTAAATTCGTTGAAAAAATTAGTGGCGTCTTTTTTGATTAAATCTGGAGAAAATCCAGCGATGACAAGTCCTGCATCTTTAGATATATTGATGAGTTGATTTTTGAATGTTAGGTCTTTATTTATCGGCACAATACTGATGTTGGTAAGCGTAATTGGTAAACGGCCATTTTTAATTTTCTCGCGTATATTATTTAGTAAGTCACTATGATCTTCATTTTCAATGGAGGTGATAAATATTTTAATCATGCTTTTATTCCATTTTGGATGTGACAAAATGAGATAGCCTAATAAAATCATGAAATTCATATTGATATCGTCGTATTCTCGTATCCAAACGTGGATGTCTTTATTGTTGTTAATTGATTGATTATTAATGGCGTAGATACAGACATCAAAATCTCCCGATTTAACTAAATTAACGTTTTCTACGATTTTGGTAAGTTCGGTTTCGTTGCCTTTTTCGTATTCGAAAACGATGAGGTTATTTTCCATTCCAGAGATACTGGGTGATTGTATGATTTGAGCAATAGCCGAAGTATAAGAAGGCGAAATCATAGTATCAATGTATAAAGATGTTTTAGCATCTTTTTGATTATCAATAAGTTTGTGTAGAATTTCTTTTGAATTTGTATGGGTTTGTTTGCAATAAAAATCTTTGATAAAATGAAAATACATTCCAAATCCATGTTGGTAACTGATCCAATTCATGAATTCGATAATTTGTGGTCGTTCGAATGAGTGTTCGGAAATACATACAGCGGCAGGTCGCCATTCTTCGCTGCCATTGTGTAAACGGTCTTTTTGAAGGTAGATTTGTAATTGGCGATTGATTTGAAATAAGGCACTTTTGAATATGCTGACGAGACCTTTATTTTCTTTATTAAAGTGATAAATAGTGATATAAATTACTCCGATGATGAGGTATGAAATTAAAGCATATAGAGCATTTATTTTGAAAATAACCCATAACGAAACGATGAAACCGAGGAGAGAAATAAACCAATGCGATTTGAATCGTGGTCGGTATGATGGAGGTGCTCCAAAGTGGTTAAGAAATGAAATTAAGCACAAGGTTCCGTAAGTGATAAGGAAGAACATAGTAATGATTTGTGCAACTGAATCGACATCGCCTAAAAGTAAGAATACGAAGGTGATAGCGAATGTAAGAATGGAGGCATTTATAGGTTCATTAGTATGTTCTTTGCCTTTAGAGAAAAAGTCATTGATTTTGCCAATAGGTAAGGTTTTATCATTACAAATAGCTTGTAATGTTCGAGGGGCAATAAGCATAAAACCGAGTGACGAGGATAGTGTAGCTGCTGCCAGTCCTAAAGGAATGCTAATGTATCCAAACAAACTTATTTCCGACATAATATCAGGATAAGCGGTGAGATCGTCGTGTGTGGCAGAGAAACTGAATTTAAAGATGACGATTAGGTAAACGATAAGTCCAGTTACCGTACCTAAAATAGTTCCGAGAGGAATCGATTTTCCTGGATTTTTTAGGTCACCACTTAAACCAACGCCTGAGGTCATACCCGTAAAGGCAGGGAAACAAATGGCGAAGATAAGGAAAAAGATATCTCCGTTGTAAAAGTGAAAATTGGTTGAAGCGATATTTACTCCTGCAGCCAATAATGGTTGACCGAGGAAAAAACAGATTAGTGATATGAGTAAGATTCCGTTGACAATGTATAGTAATTTCATTCCTGATCCTGTGCCTTTTTTTAGCGTTAAATAGGCGAGTATAAGGAAAGTAGGAATGCTAATGATTTGTTTGGGGAATGTAAAACCATAGGTGTTGTCTAAATACGCAAGAATAGGATTAAATGCTTCTGTAAAAGAGATGATGTAGAAAGCAATACTAATGGCTTGAGACAAATAAAGAGCTAAACCAATAGTGGTTCCTATATTGAGACCAAATGAACGTGAAATGATGAAATATTCACCACCACCTTCTACTCGTGTATTAGTGGCTAATTCGGAAATGGCTAAGGCTGTTGGAATGGTGATGAGGTGACCGAGTATGATAATCGTTAGTACACCGAAAAAACCTAAAACTCCAGTAGCATAGCCCATTCTGAGGAATAAAATAGCCCCTAATATGGAAGAAATGGACGTTAGAAATACAGGAAGCGTTCCTAATTTATTTTGAGTATTTGACATAATCTTGTTTTTTTACAAATATATTAAAATTATATATTTATTCTTCTTCAAAAAAAATCATATCAGCAGGGTGATAGGTAAGATAACCTACGATTATAGCAACGGCGATAGCAGCAAAGATACATACTGGCCAGAGTTGGCGAACGTTGTTATTTTTATTGAGTTGATTGGCTCCAAAAGTCAATCCAATCATAAGCACAATATAGGTAATCATATCAACCCAAAGAATAGATGTCTTTGTAAAAATCCAATAGCTATAAAAAGCGGCTTGACAAATGGGGAAACCTGTAATTCCAGCGATGATAGGTCCACTGATTTGTGAAATATCTTTACGAGAAATACTTAGGTAAATACCTAATAATAGCATGGGGTAGAAAATCATTTTCATGTGTTCCCAAACCGTTTCTACGATAGGAAAAATGTATCCCATAAAATGGTTGAAACACGAAAGATGGTGTACAAAGTGCATACTCGTGCCTAAGCATACCACAAGGATACTGATTATAATAAGTTCTTTACGGCTCATAGATCTTAGTTTGTTTTTGCAAAAATAAGTAAACTTCTTGTATTAATGTTTTTTGAAAGGTAAATTGGAAGTAGTTTTAATAAAAAGATTTCCTTTGCTTAGATTTTTGTACTTTTGCGTGGAAGAAGTATTTAGTCGTTTCAGTATGTATTTATGAAGAGGAATATTATAATCTCTATATTGGGGAAAATCTGGTCGTATTTAGTTCTACTTTTATTTTATATGGTATTAGTGATATTGTTGGATAGTGTTTTATTGGTTGTTTTGAGTAATGATTTAAGGAGTTTGATTGATATAAATTAAAAGATTATCGAAAAAATAGTTTTTTGAAATAAAAGTTTCTAGGTAACCCTTATATAAAACAAAAAAGCCTCAGATTTCTCTGAAGCTTCTTGCGGTGCGGACGGGACTCGAACCCGCGACCCCATGCGTGACAGGCATGTATTCTAACCAGCTGAACTACCGCACCATTGTGCTATCATTTCTGAATTGCACTGCAAAGGTAGTCGCTTTTTTTATATCTGCAAAGATTTTGGAGACTTTTTTTAATTTTTTTTTGAAAAAAAATAAAAAAAAGATTAGTCTTTCGTAAAGGATAATATGTAATCGTTTGTAACATAGGAATTTAAAGAAATGGCAGTCATAAATCCATTATTCATATATTCTCCATTTATGAAATAGACATTTCCTTGTTTTGATGATAAATCAATCTCATTTTTATTTATATTGAAGTTATCATGCGGTTTTGAAATTTCAAGTATGTTAATATCTTTAGAGAAATCGTAGAGGGGTAATGGGGCATATTTAAAAATACTTTCTTTACAGCACCAAATAATAAGTGGCTCAAGTAGATTTTGGGTATCGATAAGTTTTTTCTCTTTATCAGTAAGAAATTTATCTAAGATATTCAGTACTTTGTTGCGAAAAATTTCGATATCAGCTCCTATTCTTGTATCAGCGATTCCAACAGCAACGTAACCGATGGTGTGGCTGATGGTAATGAATTTATTTGAATTTTTGAGATAAGGAGATCCGTTTTCTTTGTGACAAAGTTCGAATGGTTTATTAAGCAGATGATGAAGCAATAAATATTCGCAAACGAGTTCGAACTTACGTTTTTCGTTTTTAGTATTATTTAATTTTGTTGAAATGTCGATGTAGTCGGGTAGAAGAGCAATAAGTTCGTCAAGTTTTTCCGTGATTTTCCAGACGGCGAATTGACTATGTTCAAAATGGAGCTGTTGACAAATCGGCATAGTTTATTTCCATTCAAAAGTTTCGATAAGTCTAAGAATATCTTCTTTAACAAAGTTCAACACAGGAGCGATGGAATCTTGATTAGGAGAAGCTTCAAAATAAAGAGCTCCTCTGAAGAAGTGCTTTGTGCTATCGGTGAGAACGAATTGCATAGGAGAGGCTGTATTACCTTTTAGACTGTACAAAATTCCATAGGTATTGTGTTCGGGATTTTCGTAATAATTTTCGTCGATGGCATCAGCTTTTATGGTATGTTTATAAACGAAAGAACGTGTATCTTCGCTAATTTCGTAGAAGTTTTGAGATGAACTAATAGTCTTGTAGCTACAATGAATTTTTGTTTTTAGATTTGGATAATAAATATCGATCCAATATGGTTCATTGGCATCTTTTTTAGGAATTATTTGAACGATTTTTTGTGGGTATTCAAATGTATAAGGATAGTCTTCCAACAAAGTATAGGTGCGTTCTTTGGGCAAGTCAATGCGAAAATAGGCGTATGGATGTGGAGTATATCGCTTGCAAGAGAAGCTGCAACATAAAACGAATATGATGGGTAATAACCTTTTCATTTTTAGAGGATTAATTTGATTTTTTCAATTCTTCGTTTGCTTAGACTAGTTACTTCAAATTTATAGTTTTTATAAATAACGACTTCATTTTTAATAGGGAATTCACCTTTGATTTCGAGAAGCAGTCCAGCGATGGTTTCGGGTTCGGTAAACTCAGCAAAATCTTCTTCGTTGATTTCTTCTATTTTATAAAAATCGTTTAGAAGTAGTTTACCGTCGAGCATATAGGTATTGGCGTTGAGTTTTTTGTATAAAACTTCAGTGTCGTCGTGTTCATCGTTGATATCGCCAATGATTTCTTCCAAAATATCTTCCATTGTGATGATACCAGAGGTGCCGCCAAATTCATCTACTACAATAGCAATATGTTTTTTCCCTTGTTGAAATTCGTTGAGCAAGTCGTCTATTTTTTTTGTTTCTGGTACGAAAAAAGCGGGACGAATAAGTTCTTGCCATTTAAAATCGTCTTTTTCATCAATATGTGGGAGTAAGTCTTTGGAATAAAGAATTCCCTTGATATTATCTTCACTTTTGTCACAAACAGGGATACGTGAGTAAGCCGAGTCTATAATAGTTTTAATAACATTTTTGTAACTATCTGATAAATCAATAGAAATCATATCAATGCGGGAAGTCATGATTTCTTTTACGTTGATAGAGCCAAAATTTACGATGCCTTCGAGAATTTCTTTATCTTCTTTATTACCGTCGGTAGTTAGGTCAACGGCTTCGGAAAGTTCGTCTATCGACAAATTATTATGAGCATGTTTGGCTAAGCGTTTGTTGGTAATTGAGGTTGATTTAACTAAAATTACCGATAGAGGGTAGAATATTTTTATAAAGAAAGCGATGATTCTTATGCCGAATCGAGTGATTTTGAGAGGATTGCTCGAGCAATAAACTTTAGGCATAATTTCCCCAAACAAAAGAAGAAGGAAGGTGATAATGATTGATTGGAAAATAAAGTTTAGAGTGTCGGCATGACCAAAATCGATTAAATTTTGCGATACAAAACTCGACAAAATGACGATGGCAACATTTATAAAGTTGTTGAGAATGAGTACTGTAGCTAAAAAATATTCTTGTTGTTCAGCTTTTATTTTATTGATAATCTTGTCGGAACGATGTTTTTCGAGTTTAATTTCGTTTAAATCGTTTGGGGAAAGTGAAAAAAAAGCGATTTCTGAACCCGAAACGAAAGCCGAGCACATTAATAGAATGCATGTGATAATAATTGCTACGATAGTTACGAAAGTAGGAGCAATAAAGTGTATTTCGTTAAATAAATTCAGATAATAATCAGTATCCAAGTCAAATGATTTTAGTTAAACATTTTTACAAAAATAGAAAATAAAGTTGAAAAGTGCATGTTCCTTTTGTTCTTTTTCATTTTTTTTATCCGTAATAGTGTTGTGAATCTATTTATCCTTGAGATTTGATGCAAATGTCGAGGATAGGTGCTCTAAATTATCATATAGGTATGTTTTCTTGAAAAAAGATTGATAAACGGTAGTTTGTTTTATAAATATGGGATTTGTTTAGTTATCTTTGCGTAAAAATTATATAAAATTAAATAAAATGAAAAAACATAGTTTTAAAGATTGGCTTTTCGCTGTACGTCCATGGTCGTTTCCAGCATCGACTATGCCAGTTTTAGATTGTTTGTGTCTTACTGTGTGGTATTGTACGTTAAAAGGTACTGAGTATAGTTTAGTTAATGGTTTTCTTGCGATTTTTGGAATCGTGTTATTTCATGCTTCTGGTAATGTGATTAGCGATTATTTTGATCATAAGACTGGTGTTGATAAGTATGCTACGGACAAACCGCTTACAAACGAAAGTTTTACTCCTAAGGAGTTTTTGATATTGGGTAGTGTACTATTTGTAATTGCTGTAATAATGGGATTTATTATGTTGTGGCGTTCAAATATTTCGCTTTTATATGTTGGTATATTAGGTTCAATACTTACACTTGTATATCCATTTTTTAAGTATCGAGCAATGGGTGATATATTTATATTTGTGTCGTATGCTATAGTTCCTATTCTTGGTACCAGCATTGTTGTGGGTCAACAAGTAAATATGAACTCACTTATAGCACTTGCCATTCCTGTTGGTCTTATAACAGTTGCTATTTTGCATGCCAATAATATTCGTGATATTGTAACCGATAATAAGGCAAACATAAGAACATTTGCAGGTATAATTGGTAAAAAAGCATCCATATACTTATATCATGTTGAAATACTTTTGCCATATATTTATGTGGTAATAATGGCAATTTTAGGTCTTTTACCTTATATGTCATTATTGGTGTTTATATCGCTTCCAATCGCATTAAAAAACTGCAAACAGATGCAACAAGTATTTATAAATACAGAAATGGTGGTTGGTATGGACGGTAATACGGCAAAATTGCAGATGATATTTTCGCTTTTGTTGTCAGCAGGTATTGTTATTGAAACAATTTTATTATGAGTAAATTAAGTATAAATTATATCGCCATCTTGTTAGCAGCCTTATTATGGTTTGTAATGTTTTCGCCATGGACGGCAATTTATTTAAATTTTTGGTTGACAATGTCGTGTTCGGCATTGTTGTTAACTATCATTGCTTTTACAATCGATAAAGCTCTATTACAGCAGATAAAGTTTAGTTGGAAGGGGTTGTTATTGGGTATGGCTATTGCTACCGTTTTGTGGTGTGTATTTTGGATAGGGGATAAATTGTCTCAGATAATCTTTTCTTTTGCTCGGTCGCAAGTTGATAATATATATGCAATGAAAGAGGGAAACAAACCATACATGATTGGTGCTTTGTTGTTGTGTTTAATAGGGCCTGCTGAGGAAATATTTTGGCGTGGTTTTTTACAACGACGCTTTAGCGAAAAAATGGGAGCTAATGTTGCGATGGTTGTGACGCTTATTTGTTATACTCTTATTCATATCTGGTCGTTTAATTTTATGCTGATTATGGCAGCATTTACTGCTGGTTTAGTTTGGGGATTGTTATATCGACTAATTCCTAATCAACTATTTGCACTTGTGGTTTCTCATGCTATATGGGATTTATTGGCATTTGTCATTATTCCCCTGTAAATAAAAATTCATAAAAATGTTTGTAAGACATGCGGTTGGATAATTATAATAAAAAAAGCCTTTTCGGTTAGGAAAAGGCTTTTTTTTGAGATATAAAATTAACGATTAAAGTTTAATGTTAGGAATTTCTTTATCGTATTCACCGCGATTAAGTTTTTCGCGAATTTCAGAGAATGCTTTCAACGTGTAATCAACGTCTTCTACGCTATGAGCCGCAGTAGAGATGATACGGAAGATAACCATTCCTGGAGGAATAACAGGGTAAGTTACGATAGAACAGAAGATGTTATAGTTTTGACGAAGGTCAAGAGCCATATTAGCAGCTTGGTTAGGTCCTCCTTTGATGTGAACAGGAGCAACGCAAGCTTCGGCTGGACCGATGTCGAAACCAAGGTTACGGAATCCATCGTGAAGACGTTTGGTAATGTCCCAAAGTTTTTTACGAAGTTCGTCACCTTCAGCACTACGAATGATTTCCAAACGTTTCAAGCAACCTTCAACGATAGGCATTGGTAATGCTTTAGCGTACATTTGAGAACGCATGTTATATTTTAGGTAATCAATAACGCTTTTTGTACTTGCAACAAAACCTCCGATAGTAGCCATTGATTTAGCGTAAGCACCGATATAAAGGTCGATACCATCCATTACACCAAAATGTTCTGAAGTACCGCGACCAGTAGGTCCCATGATACCAAAACCATGTGCATCATCAATCAGAATACGGAAGTTGTATTTCTTTTTAAGTGCTACAATTTGATCAAGAATACCAAGAGCACCAGTCATACCATAAACACCTTCAGTGATAAGTAGAACGCCACCACCTTGTTCTTCAGCAATTTTGCAAGCTACTTTAAGTTTTTGTTCGCAACTTACGATGTCGTTATGTTTGAAAGAGAAAGCTTTACCTTGGTGAAGACGTTTACCATCCATCAAGCAAGCGTGAGCTTCTGCATCGTAAACAATTACGTCGTGACGAGTAAGTAAAGAGTCGATGGTAGAAACAATACCTTGATAACCAAAGTTAAATTCAAAAGCAGCTTCTTTGCGTTCAAATTCTGCCAATTCTTTTTCAAGTTGTTCGTGAAGAGCCGTTTGACCTGTCAACATACGACTACCCATAGGATATGCCATACCCCAACGAGCAGCAGCTTCACCGTCAACACGACGAATTTCAGGGTGGTTAGCAAGACCAAGATAGTTATTCAAACTCCAGTTTAAAACTTCTTTTCCATTAAACATCATGTGAGGTCCAAGTTCACCTTCCAATTTAGGGAAAGAGAAATAACCTTCCACTTTATCGCGGTATTGACCGATTGGTCCACCTGTTGATTGTGCAATTCTTTCGAAAATATCCATTTTAATCTATTTAATAATAAAAATTATGGTTACAAATTTATAAAAAATAGACAAAAAAGTTGTTAGTTTGCTATATATTTTGCTGAAGTAGATGTAAAAATAGGTGTTTTTACGCAGTAATATTTTTTTATAGTTTGTGAAAAGCAGTGTTATATTGAAAAAATAAAATTTAGATATATGGTGAAATCGTTGATATGCGTGTTTTTAGGAAGTGCATTAGGTGGTGGATGTCGTTATTTACTTGGCATAGGTTTAAAGAAAGTGAGTGAAGGTTTGATAATGCCTATTCCTACATTGATAGTCAATATGTTGGGATGTTTTTTGATAGGCATATTTTATTCAGTGATTTCAAAATATATGATAAATGATTCGTGGCGGTTGTTGTTAGTAGTGGGTTTTTGTTGAAGTTTCACGACGTTCAGTACCTTTATTTATGAGAGTAATGGACTTATGACTGAGCATATTAGTTATGCTTTTTGGTATATGGTGTTGAGTGTAGTGTTAGGATTGGGAGCTTTGTGGGTAGGTATGAAATGGTAGAATGATATATTTTCTGGAAATGATTAATGATAATTAAAGAAATTTAGTATTTTTAAGAAAAAATATTTTTTTTTAACAAAATCTTTAGTGTGACATAAGTTCTTATGTATAAGAGATTTAATTATCATATTCATATGAAGATAACTCATTTTTTCTTGACTATATTAGCAGCGATTAGAGTTTGGCCTGCTTGGATGATAGTGAATACTTGTTCTGAAAAAGGAAGATTTAAACAAGATTTCATTCGTTGGTGTAGATGGAAGCAATTGGGGAAAACAAATTTTTGGTCATTTGCATTTTTGATGGCTTTGCATCCTGCGTTTAGAAGTGTTGTTTATTATCGTACTAAAAATGCGAAATATTTAGTTAGATGGTTGTGTTCAGAACGTGATGATATTTTTATTTATTGTAAAGATATTGGAGGTGGTTTTTGTATGCAACATGGTTTTGCAACCATTGTTAATGCCGAGAAAATAGGGGAGAATTTTACTGTATATCAGCAAGTTACAATTGGATATAATAAAGATAGTCGTCCAACTATAGGTGATAATGTTGAGGTGTGTTGTGGAGCAAAAGTCATTGGAGGTATAAAGATAGGGGATAATGTGGTGGTAGGTGCCAATGCTTTTGTAAATAGGGATGTACCAAATGATTGTATAGCTGTGGGAGTTCCTGCTGTATATAAAAAGAGGAATAAGTAGGCTTATGATAATGTTTTAAGTTAGGAATAAGTGAAATTAACGTAATATTTGTTTTATAAGATAAAAAAACGGAAGTGTAAGCACTTCCGTTTTCTTTATATGCTAATTTGCAAAAATTATTTTGCCAAAGCAGCAGCAACGTCAACTGCACAAGCTACAGTACAACCTACCATTGGGTTGTTACCGATTCCTAAGAATCCCATCATTTCTACGTGAGCAGGAACTGAAGAAGAACCAGCAAATTGAGCGTCAGAGTGCATACGACCCATAGTGTCGGTCATACCATAAGAAGCAGGACCAGCCGCCATGTTATCTGGGTGAAGAGTACGACCTGTACCACCACCAGAAGCTACTGAGAAATATGGTTTACCAGCCAATACACGTTCTTTTTTGTAAGTACCAGCTACTGGGTGTTGGAAACGAGTAGGGTTAGTTGAGTTACCTGTAATAGATACGTCAACGCCTTCTTTCCACATAATAGCAACACCTTCGCGAACATCGTCAGCACCATAGCATTTAACTTTAGCACGAGCACCGTCAGAGTAAGCGATTTCTTTAACTACTTTAAGGTCACCTGTGAAGTAGTCAAATTGAGTTTGAACGTAAGTAAATCCATTGATACGGCTGATGATTTGTGCAGCATCTTTTCCAAGACCGTTAAGGATAACGCGTAGAGGTTGTTTACGAACTTTGTCAGCTTTAGCAGCGATTTTGATAGCACCTTCAGCAGCAGCGAAAGATTCGTGTCCTGCTAAGAAAGCAAAACATTGAGTTTCTTCGCTCAACAAACGAGCAGCCAAGTTACCATGTCCGATACCTACTTTACGATCGTCAGCAACTGATCCAGGAATACAAAATGCTTGAAGACCAAGACCGATGTTAGCAGCTGCAGAAACGGCTGATTTGTCACCAGTTTGTTCTGCTTTTTTAATAGCGATAGCACAACCAACAACGTAAGCCCATTTGGCATTTTCGAAGCAAATAGGTTGAGTTTCTTCACATGCTTTGTATGGATCGATTCCGTATTTATCACAGATTTCGTTAGCTTCTTCGATAGATTTGATACCGCATTCTTTAAGAGCCGCCAAGATTTGTTTTTCGCGGCGGTCTTGCGATTCGAATTTTACTTCTCTAATCATATTAATTATGAATTATGAATTATTATTATTCTTTACGAGGGTCAATATATTTAACGGCACCAGCATCTTTAGAAAAGCGTCCATAAGAACTAGTTACTTTTTTAAGAGCTTCGTTAGCATCAGTACCTTTCTTGATTTCTTCCATGAATTTTCCAAGGTGAACGAATTCATATCCGCAAACTTGGTCATCTTTATCAAGAGCAAGACGGTTGATGTAACCTTCTGCCATTTCTAGGTAACGTACACCTTTTTCTTTAGTTGCATACAAAGTACCTACTTGGCTACGAAGTCCTTTACCAAGGTCTTCCAAACCAGCACCAACAACCAAACCACCTTCAGAGAAAGCCGATTGAGTACGACCATAAACGATTTGTAAGAAAAGTTCGCGCATTGCAGTATTGATAGCGTCGCAAACAAGGTCGGTATTAAGAGCTTCCAACAATGTTTTTCCTTGTAGGATTTCTGCAGCCATAGCAGCAGAATGGGTCATACCTGAACAACCGATAGTTTCAACTAATGCTTCAACGATAACACCTTCTTTAACGTTTAAAGATAGTTTGCATGCACCTTGTTGAGGAGCACACCAACCAATACCATGAGTAAAACCAGAAATGTCTTTAATTTCAGTAGCTTTAACCCATTTTCCTTCTTCAGGAATTGGAGCTGGTCCGTGTTTTGGACCTTTTTGTACTACACACATGTGTTGTACTTCGTTTGAATAAATCATAAATAAATAATTTTAATTTATTAAAATTTAAAAATTGAGAATATTAATCTTTTAATTTAATAAAATGAATTTCGTTGTGGTAATCTTCTGAAAGATTACTTGGCAATTCTAACGATAATGTAATCTCATTTTCTGATATTTTTTTAATATCAAAATGAGCATAATTGCTTGAAGGGAAACCCATTATTTTTTTCGCTTTTACAGTATATTTCTCTTTTTTGATAACTTCGTTAATGGTATCGTATTTGTAATCTTGTTCTTCTGAATCCCAAGTTCTTGTTACTTTATTTATTGAATCGTATATTCTTTCGTTAAAACTATTACGTCTAAAGAAATCGTCTTCAATTTTGTAGCAACCACACGTTGCGTATCCTAATTTGTCATTTTTTTGCTGCTCGTATGTACTTTCATAAAACTTATCACATTCAGTGGTTATGATAGTGTCTCCCATATAAGTATCATAGGAAGTAGCTTTCCATTCTCCAAGAAGCATTTCTTGGTTTGTTTTGGCTTTTTTGCAAGAGCATAAAAGCGACGTTATTAGTAAGGCACTAAAAAATATTTTTTTCATTTATTTTTCTGTTTTTTAGTTAATTAAATCAAAACCAGTATAAGGAACCAAAACTTTTGGTATGCGAATTCCTTCTGGTGTTTGGTTATTTTCCAACAAAGCAGCTACGATACGAGGAAGTGCTAGTGCACTACCATTAAGAGTGTGACAAAGTTGAGGTTTTTTATCAGCACCTTTGTAGCGACATTTAAGTCGGTTAGCTTGATATGTTTCAAAGTTAGATACCGAACTGACTTCCAACCAACGTTTTTGAGCTTCAGAGTATACTTCAAAGTCGAAGCAAAGTGCCGCAGTAAAACTCATATCACCACCGCAAAGACGAAGGATGCGGTAAGGTAATTCTAATTTTTTAAGTAAACCTTCTACGTGATCAAGCATTTCTTGGTGTGATTCGTATGAATGTTCAGGGGTATCGATACGAACGATTTCAATTTTAGAAAATTCGTGCAAACGGTTTAGACCACGAACATCTTTACCATAAGAACCAGCTTCACGACGGAAACATTGGGTGTAAGCACAATTTTTAATAGGTAGGTCTTTTTCGTCAAGAATAACATCACGATAAATGTTAGTAACAGGGACCTCTGCAGTAGGAATAAGATATAAATCGTCTACTTCGCAATGGTACATTTGTCCTTCTTTATCAGGAAGTTGACCAGTTCCATAACCAGATGCTGCGTTTACAACAGTAGGAGGCATGATTTCGGTGTAGCCAGCTTTGCGAGCTTCGTCAAGGAAGAAATTGATAAGGGCACGTTGAAGTTGTGCTCCTTTACCTTTGTATACAGGGAAACCTGCACCTGTGATTTTAACGCCAAGGTCGAAGTCAATAAGATCGTATTTTTTGGCCAATTCCCAATGAGGAAGAGCATTTTCAGGAAGAGCAGTCATGTCGCCTCCCATTTTTTCTACCACATTATCTTCTGCACAAGAACCTTCTGGAACCGAAGCGTGAGGAAGATTAGGAATGGTTAGTAAAAGATTGGTCATTTGAACTGTAGTTTCGTCCATTTGGGCAACCAATTCTTTACTTTTTTCTTTTAATTCAGCTACTTTGTTTTTGGCTTGTTCAGCTTCTTCTTTTTTACCATCTTTTAGTAAAATTCCGATGGATTTTGCCAAAGTGTTTTGTTCTGAAAGTATCTTATCTGCTTGCGTTTGAGCGTTTTTGCGTGCTTTGTCAAGGGCTATAACCTTTTCAATGATTTCTTTTCCATCGAAATGTTTTTTTGCTAAGCCTGCAATGACTTGTTCTTTGTTTTCTGTGATTACTTTTAGTGTAAGCATGTTCTTTGTAAAATTAAACGTACAAAGATATGAAAAAAAAGTGTAAAAGTAAATATGAGAAAAGAAAAAAACGAGAAGAATGAAACTGAAATAAGTAAATTTATAATTCGGGTAAAATCTTTTTTAGGTTAGAGTATTTAATGATTTTTTTTGTTGAGATATATTTGTAAAAAAAGCTTATATATATGACAGTTGTTCCTTAGAAATAAAAAGCGAGAACCTAAGTCCTCGCTTTATTTATAGGAATTATATAACAGTTAGCACTAAATAAGTAAGAAAGAAACCTGTAATCAAGTTGAGTGCAGGTTTTATTATGTTTTATTCACCCAAATTGTTTTTGAATATAGGCATCTGTGCTCAATGAGTTTATTGATATGACATTAATCAAATCCTTAATTCCGTCTGCAAAATTAATACCAACTTGTGTTATTTTATATATTTCTATATATCATATTCTGTTGAGAATATAGAAAAAATCAGGCATACACAAATTTTCAAGTAAAAAAGTGCTAGAAATATATAAAAAAATAAGGAGTTAGACCATTTTCGGTGCTAACTCCTATATAATTTCCTTATTTATTTTGCAATATTCCTTATGCTTCTGCAATCGGTTCAATTGAAACAAATGAACGATTGTCTTTCTTTTTGCGGAATACAACATTACCCGATACCAATGCGAATAGAGTGTGGTCTTTTCCCATACCTACGTTTTCGCCTGGGTGATGAACAGTACCTCTTTGACGAACAATGATGTTACCTGCTGTAGCATATTGACCACCAAAAATCTTAACTCCTAGTCGTTTACTTTCTGATTCACGTCCGTTTTTCGAACATCCTACCGCTTTCTTATGTGCCATTTTCTTATCAGTTTTAAAAGTTAAGCTACAATGTTTTTAATTTTGATTTCAGAGAAGAATTGACGATGTCCGTTTCTTTTCTTATAACCTTTTCTACGTTTTTTGTGGAAAACGATAACCTTTTCTCCTTTAACGTGTGAAAGTACTTCTGCAACTACTTTTGCACCTTCAACAGTAGGAGCGCCAACTTGGATAGTTCCGTTGTTGTCGATTAACATTACTTTTTCGAACTCAACTTCAGCACCTTGTTCTGCTTGAAGATGATGTACGAAAATTCTTTTGCCTTCTTCGGCTTTGAATTGCTGACCTGCAATTTCTACAATAGCGTACATTATATTAAATAAATTAACGTTAATTCGGGAGGTGGATGCCCACTATGAGCTTCGCTTGATATACCTCTTTGCGAAATAGGTTGCAAATTTATGACAAAAAATTTCTTTTTGCAAATATTTTTAGTAATTTGTGCTCGAATCATAAAAAAATATAAAAATGAAGTCTATAAAAATAAGTTTCTGGATGTTTTTATTATTGAATGCATCAGCGATTTTGGCTCAAAATGTAAAAATGGCACCAATTACAGGAAGTTTTTTGTTGTGTGAAGGGGAAAGTCGTCGCTTGAATTGTGCAACAAAAGGTGGTGTGTGGGAAAGTTTGGATTCTGAAGTAATTTCGATCGATGAAAAGGGTATGATGGTGGCTAATAAAAAAGGAAGCACTACTATTTTTTATAAAATTAAAGTTGAAGATGAGGTTTTGGAATCAAAAGTTGAGGTGTCGGTGGACGAATCTCCTAAGTTGGAATTTTTAGGTAAAAAAGAAATATGTCAAGGTGAATCAACTGAAATAGAAGTAAAGGGAGCAGAATTTGTGTTGTGGGAAAAAGAAGATGGATTTGCTAAAATTAATTCTAAAAAACAAGTACTATCCCCTGATAGTACAAGAATATATGAGGTTTCGGGAATAATTGGAGTGTGTAAATCGAAAGATTTAATCGAGATAAAGGTAAATCCATTACCTCAAGTGGCAATTTCAAAGGAAAACGACGAATATAAATTGGAGGGATATGGTTCTACTTCACCTTATATATATAAAATAGGGGAAGGAGATTTTTCTTCTGAAAAATATTTTAAACCCTCGACTTCTGATTATTATAATGTTCAAGTCAAAGATGCTAAAGGCTGTGTTGGTATAAGTAAATTATATCTTGAATAAAGTTGATTAGTTATATTAAAAGGTATAAACACTATTATTTTGTGCTACGGTTACAAGGTGATAGTGTTTTTTTTTATTTTATATATTGGTAATAAAAGAAGTCTTGATAGGTATTGTTAATCAAGTGTTTATTATATAAATCATTTGAAATAGATGAAAAAAAGTAAATGATAAACTGTATTTGCGTAAATTATTTTTACAAAAAATCTTTTGATAATTAAGAATTTTGTTTATCTTTGGAATAGAAAGCTGTATCAAAAAGTATTGGTAAACTCAACACTTATAATTTATCCGAGAAAAGTTCAGCTTGTTAATGGCGTGCCGTTAATGGAAACATTTGGACGGATTACAAAGACAGGTGACACTCAATACCTATTTTTCGGAGTTTACTCAAGTCTTTGATATGGCTTTTTTTATGTTTATGCAGAACGATATTGGTTCTGCATTTTTTTTTGTCTATTTTGAGACCTAAATCTAATACGTTTTTTTTTGTAAGAATTTTGAATTTTTACATTTTTTTTATTCTTTTTTTTAAAAAAAGCAAAAAAACTTTTGCGATTTGTATTAAAAGTCTTAATATTGTAGTTTAGATGTAGTGTTTTGATGATGATTACTCTTGTCTGAAATCTCGAAAAAATGGCTAAAAAGCAATTTTTTTTCGTTTGTTGATAAGTTCAATTTCGATGGGTTAAAAACACAACATTATTACATCATTTTAATAAAAAAGTACTAACATATGGGTAATTATTACATGTTAAAATTATTTAGAAAATACTACAAGGTATTTTTTGCACTATTGGCAGTAGTAGTATTACAAAGTAATGTAAATTCTTATGCGGCCTGTCCAGCCGATTGGGGCGCTATTAACTATTTGGGAGATGGAGCCGGAGGAGGAGCATACTCAAATAAGTATAAACTTGTTTGTGATGGTTCGTCTGGAATAGTTAATATTCAACATCCTGGATTTTCTTTAGAAGCAGGTGTGTATGTTACTTATCCTACTGGAATATCTGATTGTTCTGTGAGCAGTTCGATACAAGGTGCGGGTATATGTGTTCATTTGTCCGCTTTTACAAAGCAAGTAACAGAATTTACGATAACGGATGCTTTTGGAGTGCATACTTGCTATATGTACTACGAAGACGGAGTAGGCTCGGATTGCGATGGAGGCGGTGGCGGAGGAGGAGATCCTGACCCCGATTGTACGCAAATATTAACAACCTCTATGGCTGGTTGGACGGTCGATGGAGGTACAGCGAGTGCTGGTACTGCAACATTTAATTTGCCTGTTGCTGCAGGTGATCCTTGGAGTTGCCAATTAGTACAAAATGGATTGACTTTAGAAGGTGGCAAAACCTATCGAGCAAAGTTTACAATTTCATCTTCAGCAACAAGACATTACCGTTTTCTATTGCAAAACGCATCGGGTTGGGCTGTACTTGGTCAAGAAGACTTTACAGTAACTGCAGGCCAAACTTATAATTTTAGTGTAGATTTCCCAATAACTTCAACTGTAACTGGTACAGTCTTATATGGTATTATGTTGGGTGGTGTTGCCCCTGGAGATCCAGCTTCAGATGTGGTCATTACAAATGTAAGTTTGAAAGATCACGATTGTCCAGATGATACTCCTCTGCCTAATGAGGCACCAGATGTTACGATTACTAATGTAACTTCTTTGACTTCAAAAACAACCGTGGATGTAACCATTACAGGTCGTCCAACTCCGACAATTACTGGAGTAACTGTAGATGGAAGTCCGGTATCTTATACTTACAATGCAGGTAAGATTACCATAACCTCGGTATTGGCAGAAGGGAACCATACGGTTGTAGTTAGTGCGTCAAACTCAGAAGGATCCGATTCTGATACTTATGCTTTTACGACAATAGATGCCCCTGCTTGTCTTGTGAACTATACTGTGGGTGGAAATGAAATTGAAGTATATCCTGTTTACAATTTAGGAACTCACGAATATACGATTACGATTAGTAGAGTGTCGGGTTCAAACTTTATAAATTTACAAAATACCTATATCAATTATTACACGTCAGGTGCTTATGGTAATCATGCGATTACTGCAACATCAACATCTGCAGATGAAATTGTAATTGGACCATTTGCAGCAGACGAATCTCCACGACCTGTTTTTGCTACACCTATTTATATTAATCAAGGTGGTGAAGTAGCTTATACTGGAGCTCAAAATGCCAATTTAGATTGGTGTTTGATAGATCCTGAGCCACCAGTGTTGACTTCTGCAACAGCCACTTGTGGAAATGGAAGTCTTGTAGTGTTGAAAGTAAATTCATCGGATGTAACAACAGGTGTCGCAGGATATCGAGTTACGGTAAATGGTTGTAGTGTTAAAGTACCATTGGCGGAAGTATCGAATTCGCATAGTGGACTTATAGAAGTTTCGTTGGCCTCGTGTGGAATAACATTAGGAACTTATACAGCAACGGTTGAGGCTTATGATAATGGAGGTAATTATTCGGCACCTCGATCAGTAACCTTAACGAGTTCGACAGCGTCAATTTCAAATGTGACAGCAACTTGTGGAGTACAACAAGGTCGTTCGATACAGTTAAATGTAGGTGCGACTGGCGATGTATATTCTTATGCCGTTACCATTAATGGAAATACAAAACATTTGGTTCCAGAAAACGGTAAAGTGTCCTATACAGGTTTGGAACCTGAAACAGAATATGCTATTACAGTTAGAGCTGAGGATGGTTGTAATCATACCGTTGGAAATGTGAATCTAACGTGTAGTACTCGTGAAGAATTGCCTAATAATGCTGATTATGCAGAAATATTGACGAATAATCCGTTTAGTATGACAACAGGTGCCGATTGTGCTTCATCTATTGTCGGTGGTACTAATTTGTCGTCTTCTACACATGTTGGTTATTATAATAGTATAAGCAATATTGATGGATTTGGCGATTTGTCTATCAGTGGTGTATTTAAGGATTTTGAACATTTCAGTAATGGTTACTTTAATTATGGTGGACCTGATTCAATATATCGTCAATATGCAATAGTTAGTAATCCTAAAGTATTGAATGGTAATTACGATAGGAAAACGGATGGTATAAATCGTTTGATTTTTGCAACCGATGTCGATCCTAACGGAACTCCAATAAATGCTTTCACATTTAAACGTGCGGGCTTGGCAGCAGGAGAAGTTGCTTTTGAATTTGATGTGGAAGATGTAAATTCTTCATGTGCTAGTAATAGTGCTCGTCAGATAGTAGTTTGGCTTTATGTAGATGGTGTTGCACAAAATGGGGGAGCTCCTTATTTTGTTGATGTTCCTAAAGGTGGTAAGATAACATTTAAACAATCGGCCACAATTGCGGCAGGTAAGACTTTTTCGGCAGTTGTTGGTTTGCGTCATATGCCAGATTGTGTAGCTTATGCGTTCAGTAATATGAAAGTGTATGGTTGTTTGGAAAAAGCTGTTGAATCATCGGTAGGAAAGCATACGTTTTGTGAAAACTCAGAAGTAACGCTTAATGTTGTAGGTTTCCCAGGAGTGACAACTTATGAATGGCAATATTACAAGGGTGGAAGTTGGCATGCTATGTCAGAAACCTCTCAGTCGATTACGGTAGATGTTGAGTTGGGAACCATAACTTATCGAGCAAGACCAAGTGGGGCTGCCAATTGGTTGGCAAAAGAATTTTCTTTAACTGGTCAAGTTTGTTGTACATTGGATCCTAATTCTGAACCTATTTGGATTGAAGATTTCGGCGTGGTAACCCCAGGAACTCAAGCTTCAAACTCAAATGTGAAGAATCATACTTTTGGATTCGAGTTTATTGAGGGACAAGATAAGGTAGAAGATGGTTATTATGTAGTAGTAAGTAATTCAAATGATGCCAATCCTGCTGCGTGTGCATGGCCTACAGATAAAACCGACCATACAGGAAATACGAATGGTGGTTTCTTGCTTATCAATGTAAATGCAGATATAACACCTCCAGTATTGATTTATGAGCAAACAATCACTCCTGCAAATGGATTCTGTGAATCGACTTATTATAATTTATCAATGTTTGCGTCAAATATCGCACCAAGTGGTTTGCCTTCAAATTTCATATTTAGAATTTATGATGGTGAAACAGAAGATTTGTTAGCAGAAGGGGAAACTGGTGATATTGTGGACTTTAGTATGTCTCAATGGCGTAATTATGGTTTGTCATTTGCTCCAGAAAATGCTAGTTCTGTAATTATTCGTATTTACAATAACGGTGTAGCAGGTTCTGGTAATGATGTGGTAATTGATGATATTTCAGTAACTATTTGTAAATCAAAAGTAACATTATATGCCAATCCAGAATTGGTGGATAGATGTGGTGATCCTGTTGAGTTGACTGCTATTTCTGATGGTTCATTGAAAATCCATTTTGGTACGGATACTCCTTATTATTTATGGTTGAGAAGTTTGGATGGCGGATCGACATGGGAAAAAATGACCCAAAGTGATTATGATAAAAATCATATTAACGTTAATTCAACTTCAACAGATATTAAATATAAAGTTATTGTTTCAAAAGAACAATCAACTTGTGAAGCTGTATATGAAGGCTCTACTATTCCTGGTTGTACTATTTATGCAGAAACAAATATAGTAACGGTATCTTGTCCAGAATTATGTACACCTCCTGGACCTGTAACTGCTGTTAATTATAATGCATGTGCAGTAGCTGGTACAAAAACGCTTGCAAGTTTGGTGACGAGTAAAGATCCTACAGGTACATTAAAATGGTACGGAGCTGATGGTATTACTGAATATACAGCAACATCATTTAATACAGCAAATGTTGGTACTTTGAATTTGAATGTATCTCAAGTGGTATATGATGCTGTTAGTGGTCTTGATTGTGAGGGTCCTACTGTCCCTGTAACTATTACTGTTAAGGCAACACCAACTATTGCAATCTCAGGTGATAATGTTGATTTGACTTGTAAAAATACTGCAGTAGTTTTGACGGCTACAAGTAATGCAACAACGCCAACTTATGCATGGACTGGTGGTGGAACAGCAAGTACTAATACCATAACTATTTCTGGCAATTATTCTGTAACCATAACTGATACAGTAAATGGTTGTGCTGTTACGGCATCAACAACTATTGATGAAAATAAGGAAGTATTAACGGTAGGCATTACTGGAAGTAGTCCGATTACTTGTTCTACAACAGCGCTGACATTAACGGCAACATCTAATTATACTCCAGATACCTATTCATGGAGTGGTGGTACAACTACCCAAACTAAAGGTATTACTACTGGTGGTGATTACAACGTAACGGTAAGTTATGGTGTTTGTACTGCAAGTGCTACAGTAAACGTTGCTAATGATGTAATGATTCCAACCGTTACCATTCCAGCAGTTGATCAAATTGATTGTGCTACAACTCAAAGAACATTGGTTGCTAACACCATTGCATCTCACGTAGTGTCATATAAATGGAACAATAACTCAACGGCAAGTAACTTAATAGTAACCGAAGGAGGTGCTTATAGTGTAGTTGTAACAGATGGCACAAATGGATGTTCATCAAGTGCTTCAGTAAGTGTTACTAAAAATACAACTGCTCCAACAGTATCAATCGCAGATGTGGATGCTATTACTTGTGCGGTAACACAAGTACAATTGACAGCAAATGCGTCAGGTGTAACTTACGCATGGAGTAATGGTTTAGGTACA
>Ga0247610_10002257_pt1 | contig 22551 bp, 15 predicted proteins | sample 174DNAGHGhighgp2_FD_193483 | JGI IMG/M metagenome (GOLD analysis project Ga0247610, IMG submission 193483) | Sheep rumen microbial communities from Palmerston North, Manawatu-Wanganui, New Zealand - 1742 DNA GHGhigh gp2 | ecosystem: Host-associated > Mammals > Digestive system > Stomach > Rumen...
AGGCCCACGAGTCGCTCACATTGTCGCTGCCCCAGTCCTCGGCGTCGAAGCAGATGAAGTCGACGCCCATCCCTGTCAGGGCTCCGCCGCCCAGCACCCGTGCCATCTCGAGCATCACTGCCACGCCGCTGGCCCCGTCGTTGGCGCCCATCACGGGCTTCTGGTGGTTGGCAGGGTCAGGGTCGTTGTCGGCCCATGGACGGCTGTCCCAGTGGGCACAGATGAGCACGCGCTTCTCAGCCTCGGGGTTGAGCGCCGCAATGATGTTGTTGCTATGCAGGGGGGTGCCGTCGAAACCCTTCAGCGTGGCATGCTGCTCGGTGACCCTGAGCCCGTAGCTCTGGAAACGCGCCGCTATCCACTGCCCACAACTGTCGTGGGCCGCGCTGTTCATGGTTCTGGGGCCGAAGGCGCACTGAGCAGCGCAGAAAGCGTAGGCCGAGTCGGCAGAGAACTCGGGAGCCTCAACCTTCGGACCGTCGATACTGGCAACGTCCTTCTTCGAGTCGTTGCAACCCATGGTGGCTGTAGCCAGAAAAGCGGTGAGAGCTACCGTGAGAAAAGAGTATTTCATATATGCCATAGTTGTCTCGTCTTCAGATTCTGGGGGGCAAAGTTACACCATTTATGCGAGCTGGCCAAATAATGTACAGGTCTTTTTTGTAAAAATGACTTAATTTTCGCCGATATTCGTTCCTTTTTTCTCTGTGTCTCGTTTTTTTATTGTATCTTTGCAGCGTCCAAGTAGGAGGTGACGTGTCCCATGTCACCAAATCGCGGACCTGTGACGCGTGATACGCCACATCCTATTGCAATACAGACAAATAACTTTTAGTCATATAGAAGAATAGTAGCAACAATAATCTTTATCCTATGTTGATTCTCTTCAAACTTCTTGGTTCGCTCGCCCTGCTGATGTTCGGCATGAAGTCGATGAGCGACGCCCTTCAGAAGATGGCTGGCCCTCAGCTACGCCACGTCCTTGGTGCCATGACCACCAACCGTTTCACTGGTATGCTCACAGGTACACTCGTCACTGCCAGTGTGCAGTCATCTACCGCTACCACCGTCATGACCGTCTCGTTTGTCAATGCTGGCCTGCTCACTCTTGCGCAGGCCATTTCCGTCATTATGGGTGCAAACATAGGCACCACGCTGACGGCATGGATCATGGCCCTGGGCTCCTCGTTCGACATTAGCATCGTGTCGTACGTAGGATTCTTCGTGGGCATCATACTCATCTATATGAAGCGCCACCGCTACATTGGCGACTTCCTCTTCGGTCTGGGACTGCTGTTGCTGGGACTGACCACACTGCGCCTGACGGGCAACGAGATGGACCTGGGCCACAACCCCTCGGTGCTGAACTTCTTCCAGTCGTTCGACCCCGACTCGTTCTGGACCACACTGGTGTTCCTGCTGCTGGGTGGCGTGCTCACCTTCTGCGTGCAGTCGTCGGCAGCCGTCATGGCCATCACCATGCTGCTCTGCGGCAGCGGAGCCATGCCCATATACCAAGGCATAGCACTGGTGCTCGGCGAGAACATAGGCACCACCATAACATCGAACCTGGCAGCACTCTCGGCCAACACACAGGCACGCCGGGCTGCTCTGGCACACATGTTCTTCAACGTCTTCGGAGTGCTCTGGATACTGGTGGTGTTCCATTGGTTCATCGACGGAGTGGTATGGCTGGTGGACTATGCCGGCAGCAACATCTTCGGCCAGGACATGGCACACATGGGACAACAGTCGAAGCTCACCTTCACGCTGGCCGCCTTCCATACAGGCTTCAACGTCATAAACGCAAGCATACTCATCTGGTTCATACCACAGATAGAACGATTCGTCTGCTGGGTCATAAAGCCAAAGAAGACAGACGAGGAAGAGGACTTCAGACTGCACTTCATCACTGCAGGATTCATGAAGACCCCAGAGCTCTCAGTGCTTGAGGCACAAAAGGAGATACAGTCGTTCTCGGAGCGCATGCAGCGCATGTTCGGAATGGTGAAGGACCTGCTCAACGAGTCGTCGTCGCTGACTGGAAAGAAACAGGACGACCAGAAATTTAACACGCTATACACACGTATTGAGAAATACGAGGGCATAAGCGACAACATGGAGCTGGAGATAGCCAAGTATCTGGAACAGGTCAGCGACGCACACCTCAGCGACGAGACGAAGGCCAAGATACGAGCCATGCTCCGTGAGATAAGCGAGCTGGAGAGCATAGGCGACGCCTGCTACAACATGGCGCGGACCATCAACCGCAAGTACACACAGAAGCAGGACCACTTCACAGAGCAGCAATACAGCCACCTGCACCAGATGATGGGACTCACAGACAACGCGCTGATACAGATGAACCAACTCATGTCAGGACGCAAGGAGAGCTACGACGTGAACCGCACCTTCAACATAGAGAACGAGATAAACAACTACCGCAACCAGCTGAAGGCACAAAACATCATAGACATCAACAACCATGCCTACACCTATGCAGAAGGAACAGTCTACATGGACCTGGTCAACGAGTGCGAGAAGCTGGGCGACTATGTGGTAAACGTCGTCGAGGCACGCATGGGAACAAGGCAGAAAGACGCGTGACGCAATAAATCGGCGTTTTCTTAGTTATATATATTGATGCGGAAGCAAATATATATATTCGTTATAGTAGCCGTAGCCATCGGGGCTATGGCTGCTTGCTCTGCGCACAAGAACACACCGCGCAGCAGGGCATGGCAGTCGTTCGCGGCAAAATACAACACATACTATAACGGCAAACAGGCTTTCATCGACGGAGCTCTGGAAAAAGAGAAAGGCAACAAGGACAACTTCACAGAGCAGCTGCCAGTCTTCACCGTGAGCAACAAGCAGAGCCGGGAACTGGGCAAGAGCAACTTCGACCGCACAGTGGAGAAGATGGAGAAAACCATAAAGCAGCACAGCATAAAGGCAAAGCCGGAATGGAAGAAAAACCGCAAAAAGTCGCAGAAAGACATTGAGTGGCTCTCACGAAGAGAGTACAACCCCTTCCTATGGAAAGCATGGCTCATGCTCGGCATGGCACAATACCAGAAAGGTGCCTTCGACGAGGCTGCAGCTACATTTGCATACATGAGCCGACTGTACCAGACACAGCCCATGCAGTACGGAAAGGCAAGGGCATGGCTGGCAAGAAGCTACACGGCGCTCGACTGGATATACGACGCAGAGGACGTCATACGCAACATGAACCGCGACTCCATACACTACCGTGCACAGCGTGACTGGGACGCCACCATGGCCGACTACTACGTAAAGACGGGCGAGATGGACAAGGCCGCACAGTACCTGAGAAAGACCATAAAGCACGAGCACCGAAAGACACAGAAGGCCAGGCTGTGGTTCGCCATGGGACAGGTGCAGACAGCACTGGGCAACAGGCAGCAGGCATACAAAGCTTACAAGCGCGTGGTGAGACAGAGCCCGCCATACGAGCTGGAGTTCAACGCTCGCATAGCGCAGACAGAGGTGATGGCCGAAGGAAACGCACGCGGCATGATAAGCCGACTGAAGCGCATGGCACGCTCCGACAACAATAAGGACTATCTCGACCAGGTCTACTATGCCATGGGCAACATATACCTCATGCAGAGAGACACTGCCGAGGCTATAGCCGCATACGAGAAAGGCAACGAGAAAGCCACGCGCAGCGGAATAGAGAAAGGAGTGCTGCTGCTGAAACTGGGAGACCTGTACTGGATAAAGGAGAAATACAACGACGCACAGCGATGCTACGGCGAGGCAATAGGACTGCTCGACAAGGACCGTCCAGACTACGAAGAGCTGTCGCAGCGCTCAAAGGTGCTCGACGAGCTGGTGCCATACACCGACGCTGTGTACCTGCAAGACTCGCTGCAAGAACTGGCTAAGATGCCGGAGAAAGAGAGGCTCGAAGCCATAGACCGCGTAATAGAGGAACTGAAGAAGAAAGAGAAGGAAGAGGCTGACAAAGCACGCGAGGCCGCAGTGGAACAGGCACTGCAGAAACAAGGTGCCGTGGGCAACCGCATGGGGGGACGAAACACACCCACACCTAACACTCCGGCTGCCACAAAGGACGGCTCCTGGTATTTCTACAACCAGATGGCAGTGAACCAGGGTAAGCAGACCTTCCAGAAACTGTGGGGAAAGCGCGACAACGTGGACAACTGGCAGCGCAACAACCGAACAGTAGTGGCAAGCCTCGACGGCCTCGACTCCGAAGGCTCACCATCGGGAGAAGAGGGCCTCGACAGCCTCACCGCCGAAGGCTTCTCCGCAGGCGACGGCTCAGCCGTCGCAGACAGCCTGGCCAGCGGCGATGCCGAGGCAGACAGCCTGGCTGCAGACCCACACAACCGTGAGTACTACCTGGCACAGATACCCTTCACAGAGGAACAGGTGCAGGAGAGCAACCTCATCATCATGGACGGCCTCTACAACTCGGGCGTCATCTTCAAAGACAAGCTGGAAAACATGGGGCTGGCACGCAAACAGCTGCTCAGGCTGACAAAACAGTACCCAGACTACGAGCAGATGGACCTGGCATGGTACCACCTGTTCCTGCTATACTCACGACTGGGCGACGACGCCACGGCAGAGACGTGTCTCAACCACCTGAAGGCCGACTATCCGGAGAGCGAGTGGACAATACTGCTCAGCGACCCCTATTTCAAGGAGAACGCACGTTTCGGCGAGCACATAGAGGACAGCATCTACGGAGCCACATACGATGCATTCCGCTCAGACAACCACTCGATGATAGCCACCAACGCGAAAATCTCGGAAGAGCGCTTCCCGCTGGGACTGAACCGCCCGAAGTTCATCTTCATCCACGGACTGAGCCTGCTGAACCAAGGCGACGCCAAGGGATGTGTGGAGCAGCTGAAGACCGTGGTGGAGAAACACCCGCAGAGCGAGGTGGCAGAGATGGCGGGCATGATAATAAAAGGTGTGCAGGAGGGACGACAGCTGTATGGCGGCAAGTTCGACCTTGACGACATCTGGAGCCGGCGCGACATCACCATGGCCGAGGACTCGACAAGCGTAGACACCCTTTCGGCAGAGAGAAACACACCCTTCGTCTTCCTGCTGGTCTACAATCCCGACTCGCTAACCACCTCTCCCGCTGCTGACAACGTGTCCGGCGGTTATGCCGCCGGAAAAGACAACGCCGAGCACCAGCTGCTCTACGAGATGGCACGCTTCAACTTCTCTAACTTCCTCGTGCGAAACTTCGACCTCAACATAGAGCCCATGGTCGAGGGCTACAACCGTATGCTCATCAGCGGATTCCTCAGCTTCGATGAAGCCCTGCAGTATGCCCGGCAGCTATATGCCGCAGAGGAACTGGCTGCGCTGTTGCGCCACTGCCGCAGCGTGGTCATCAGCGAGACAAACCTGGCCCTCATAGGAACGCGCTACAGCTTCAAGGACTATGACGAGTTCTACGACAAGATGTTCCTGCCGCTGAAGATCAGCAACGAGGAACTGCTCCAGATTCCTGAGGACCTCGAACAGATAGACCCCGAGGACACAGAGCCCGACAGCAGCCTCGAAGAGGACGGTGAAGAAGAAACCGCCCCGACAAACAACAATCAGGGCGGTCTCGATTTCGACGACGATTTCTTCTAAACACCAGTTTCTTGCCAAAACCAACAGGAGCGCTTGGCACCGAATGGCAGAGGCATGACTCGGTCTGTGCAGTTCGACTCAAGTGGCTTCCCTGTGTGAACAACTAAGAAATCGGCAACTTTCTGCTTAATAATCATTAAAAACTAAAAGATTTAGTTGGGAGGAACTAAAACTTTTAGTTACTTTGCACGTGGATACTGATACAGACGATGTTGTAAGGACAAAAAAAGAAAAAACTAAAGACGGTTATGAAACGGTTGACCACAAAAGAGAAGGAGATAATGGACCTGCTATGGCAGCACGGCCCGATGTTCGTCAGAGAGATGCTGGAGCACTATGACGAGCCACGACCCCACTTCAACACGGTGTCGACAACGGTGCGCATACTGGAGAAGAAGGGCTTTCTGGACCACAAGCAGTTTGGTACCTCGTTCCAGTATTTCCCCACCATCAGCGAACGTGAATATGGGCGCAGCAGCCTGACGGGAATCATACGCGACTACTTCGACGACTCCTACCTCAGCGCTGTCTCCTCGTTTGTGAAGGAAGAGAAAATCTCTGTGGACGAACTGAAAGAACTGATAGAGAAAATTGAGAAAATAAAAAAATAAAAAGGGGGGACAAATAGGGTATGATATCGTTTCTTGTCTATGACCTGAAGGTTGCGGTGCTGGTGGCCGTGTTCTACATGTTCTACCGCTTGCTGCTGAGCCGCGAGACGTTCCACCGCGTGAATCGCGTGGTGTTGCTGACCACGGCGGTGGCCTCGTTTGTGCTGCCACTCTGCGTGGTGACGCTTCACCGCACAATGGTGGTCGACGAGCCTTTTGGGGCATACGCTGCCAACGGAAATCACAGCGTGGCGGTTGCCGCGGAGCAACAGCTCCCACTATGGCAGCAGGCTGCCGTCGTGCTGTTCTTCGTAGGCATGGCCATCACGCTGGGACGGCAGATAGTGGGTCTGCTGCGTGTGGGGCAAGTGATAGCCCGCAGCGAGCGGCACCCGCAGCCCGACGGCACTACCATCTGTCTTGCCGACGCCGACGTGTCGCCTTTCAGCTGGATGCGCTACATAGTGCTCTCGAGAAGTGAATACAACCCTACTTGTCTGGCTCAAGGCCCGACGGCAAACGTTGACTCCCTCATTCTTGCTCATGAACGGGAACACATCAGCCAGCACCATACGCTCGACGTGCTCCTCGTTGATACGCTCACCGCACTGCAATGGTTCAACCCCGCAATGTGGATGCTGCGCCAAGACCTGCGTGCCATCCACGAGTACGAGGCCGATGCGGCGGTGCTCTCTCAAGGCATCAATATGCGTCAGTATCAGTATCTGCTTATCCGAAAAGCCGTCAGCCACTGCGGGTACTCGGTGGCAAACGGCATTACTCATAGTACCCTAAAAAAACGCATAAACATGATGCTAAATAAGAAATCAAGTAGCGCGAGCTTGCTGAAGTTGCTCGCACTGTTGCCCATTGTGGGCGGCGTGCTGGCCCTGCAGGCCAAGACAGTCACCGACTACGTGTACAACGAGCCACAGAAGAAAGTGGTGAAGAAAGGCCGGAAGCAAGGCGAAATAAAACTGCACGGACAGACCATAAAGGTGGATGCCGACACTGCCACCAGCACCGGGACTCAGGTCGAAGTGGAGGTGTCGCGCAGCGAGACGCTCTTTGTGCTCAATGGTGAGAAGGTGAGCCCCAACGTGGTGGAGACCCTTGACCCGCAGACAATCGACCACATCGAAGTGCTGAAAGGCCCGTCGGCTGTTGAGGCCTACGGCGAGGAAGGGCGGCACGGAGCCGTCGTCATCACCACGAAAGCGAAGGTGATGGTGCTGGAAGATGCCCGCGTGGACAGTACGGGCGTGAAGTTTGGGGAGGCCAAGGAGGAAGAGCCGTTGGAATATGCCAAGGTGTTCGACGTGGTGGAGCAGATGCCCGAGTTCCCCGGTGGGACGGAGGCGTTGATGACATTCCTTATGAAAAATGTGCGCTATCCTGATGCAGCATTTAAGGCTGGTACCGAGGGACAGGTCATAGTGACGTTCATTGTAGAGCCCGACGGCGTGATAAGCAACGCTAAGGTAGTGAAGAAGGTGAGTGACGACCTCGACGGCGAGGCCATACGCCTGATAGGCTCGATGCCAAAGTGGAAAGCCGGCATGCAGAACGGCAAGGCGGTGAGGGTGAAGTACACCATACCGGTGACCTTCCGGCTGGCATAGTGCGGGATGGCTGTTTTCCATTGCTGCCGGTCTCTTGATGGAGTGGCGGCAAGGATAAAAAAAGCGGACTAATCTGTAAGAAAGGTTAGTCCGCTACTATGTTATTATTGCATTTCCTCCACCCTTGGGAAGTCCTTCCAGAAGCGGTCGGCATAGTACTTGTTCTGCATGTCTTTTGGCACGTAGACGGTGGCCTTGTAGCTGTCGAAGGCTTTCTCGATGATGGGCGGGTACTTCCTGGGACACTTGATGGTGGTGAGGGCGTTGCAGCCGCTGAACGAATCCTTGCGCAGACGCTCTATGCTCTTTGGCAGACTGACGGTGGTGAGGGCGGAGCAACCCATGAAGGTGCTGTCTTCCACAAATCGTATTCCCTGCGGTATGTCGATGGCCTGAAGAGCGGTGCAGCCGGCAAAGGCACGTGCACCTATCTCGTCCATCTTTTCCGGCAACTGCAGGCTGCTGAGGCCCGTGCAGCCGGCGAAGGCCTGCGGGGCAATGTATTTCACACCCTTGGGGACAACGGTGCTCTGGCAGCCTGCCACAATCATCAGGCTGCCTTTCCATGTGCACACGATGGCGTTGCACCCCTCGCGTGAGTCGTAGTGGGTGTTTGCCGTGTCCACGCTTATCTGTTGAAGGGCGGGAAGGTCGGCCAGTGCACCATAGTCGATGGTGGTAACGGCGGCTGGGATGGTGATGCTCTTCAGATTGGTGGCATGGCTGAATGACCCTTCGTGTATCTCCTCCAGACCTACGAAGTGCTGCAGGTCATCGAGCTGGGACAGCCTGCAACCCTGGAAAGCAGTGCCCAAAGACTTCACGCTCGCTGCCTGGACGGTGGTGAACTGGGTGTCGTCGGCGCCTATCCATCCCTGCTTGCGCGCAATGTCGATAAGTTCGGGATTAGACTTCTCGTCGGCTATCACTGCAAGCTCCACTTCGGGGCCTTTCTCCTCGTCGGGCCTGCCCACATAGTCTATGGCGATGAAACACAAAGCAAATATGGCAAAGGCCACAAGGCCAACAATGATGATATTCTTATAGTTCATAGTTCATGGATTTTGAGTTCATAGTTCATAGTTCAAAGTTCATAGTTTTTTTTGAGTTCAAAGTTCATAGTTTTTTGAGTTCATAGTTTCTAAAACCAAAAAAAAGAAGCAACCTCTCCCCTATAAATAGTGGAGGGGCTGCGTCTTTTTAAACTATGCACTATGCCCTATGCACTTATTTCACCTGTATTACCAGCACACGGTTGTTCGAGCTCCAGAACTTCTCGGAGTCGAGTATGTCGATGCTGCTTGTCGACTCGCCCTTGGTCAGCCTGTACGATGTCTCAGGCACTTCACCCAAGATCTTCGGGTTCTTGCATGGTATGTCCAGATGCTTCAGTGTGCGTATGTCGGCTTTCTTCAGTGTCGACTTGTTAAGGCCGGCGAAGTTTACCTTCTTCTTCTTGAAGAGTCCGCCTTCCTTCACCACCACACCGGCGCTGAGCAGCTCGTCCTTTGTGCCAATGGCGTAGTACACCTCGTGCAGGGCGGCATCCTGCTGGCCAATGTTCTGCTTCTGAGAGGCAATGGTCTGCTTCTGAGAGGCGTTCTCGCTGCGGACACTCTTCACTGTGTCTGTGAGGTTGGCAATCTTCGTGCCCATGTTTAAGATGTTGATGTCCTTGTAGCTTATCTCGGTCTTGAGGCTGTCAAGCTCGTGTGTGCGCTCCTCCAGACTCTTGTTAAGCAGGGCTATCACTCCGCGAAGCTTTGACAGGGTGGAGTTGCTGCTGTCAAGGGCCTTGCCAAGGGAGTCGAGCTTCGAGTGCTGCTCCTTGATGAGGTTTGACAGAGCCTCGAGCTTGGCCTTCATGTTACGCTTGGTAAGGGGGACACCACGCTCGTCAAGGCCAGAGAGCACTATACGCTCCTGCTTGGCGATAGTGTCAAGGCTCTGGGTTATCTCCTCCATGGTGGAGGCCAGACCGTCGATGACGTCTTGCTGTTGAGTACTAACCTGAGTCAGCGAGTCGTTCTGCTCCTGAAGTCTCAGAATCTGTTCTCCCTTGTTGTCACAGGAGACTGCCGTCAGACCAAGTGCCAGCACAAGGCCCAATGCTACTTTCGCTTGTTTCATAATCATAATGCTTTATAGATAGTTAGTTGTTATAATTTTAGCGCTATGTTTTCTCTACACGGGGCAAAAGTACATATTTTTTTATTTCACGCAAACATTTTTATAACATTTTTATCCTTGCAGCCACAAAATTGACCAAAATTAGCAGAAATCTTTATATTTATCTTTTGTTTGACGAAATAATTTTGCAATTGTAAGCGTTATAAATAAAAAAATTGCAGTTATATGTCACAATTATCACAACGCCTGCAACGTCTGGCACCATCGGCCACCCTGGCCATGTCACAAAAGAGCTCAGAGATGAAAGCCCAAGGCATCGACGTCATCAACCTTAGCGTCGGTGAGCCCGATTTCAACACTCCTGACCATATCAAGGAAGCGGCAAAGGCTGCTGTCGACGCCAACTACTCCCGCTATTCTCCAGTACCGGGATATGCAGACCTGCGCCAGGCCATTGCCGACAAGCTGAAGCGTGAAAACCAGCTGGACTACACACCGGCAGAGATACTCGTCAGCAACGGTGCAAAGCAAAGTGTATGCAACACCGTCATGGCACTGGTCAACCCGGGCGATGAGGTTATCATACCGGCACCATATTGGGTGAGCTACCCCCAGATGGTGCTGCTGGCCGGGGGAACACCGGTGTTTGTAGAGGCTACGTTCGAGCAGAATTTCAAGATGACGGCTGAACAGCTCGAGGCTGCCATCACTCCGAAGACTCGCATGATAATACTTTGCTCGCCAAGCAACCCGACGGGTTCAGTATATAATAAAGAGGAACTGCGTGCGCTCGCGAACATAATACTTTCTCACGACGACCTCTTCGTGCTGGCCGACGAAATCTACGAGCACATCAACTACGTGGGTCACCATGAGTCCATAGCCCAGTTCCCCGGCATGAAGGAACGTACCATCGTGGTCAACGGCGTCTCAAAGGCATACGCCATGACGGGATGGCGCATAGGATATATAGCCGCGCCGGAATGGATAGTCAAGGGGTGCAACAAACTGCAGGGACAGTACACCAGCGGCCCGTGCTCGGTAAGCCAGAAAGCGGCAGTGAGCGCATACAACGACAGCCAGGAGTGCGTGGAGCAGATGCGACAGGCTTTCGAGCGGCGGCGCGACCTCATAGTAAGCCTGGCACGACAGATACCTGGGCTGGAGGTCAACGTGCCGGAAGGTGCCTTCTACCTCTTCCCAAAATGCTCGGCCTTCTACGGCCGTACTGCCTGTTGCAGCACTACGGCAACAAACGGCAAAGTCATTGCCAACAGCACTGACCTGGCACTCTATCTGCTTGAGGAAGCACATGTGGCCACCGTAGGAGGAGACGCCTTCGGAGACCCTGACTGCTTCCGCATGAGCTATGCCACAAGCGACGATAATATAAGGGAAGCCATGAGACGGATAGGCGCAGCACTGGCCAAATTGAAATAAATCAAGTTAAAAGTGGTTAACACGGCACTCTTTTTCGCGTTTATTTACTATCTTTGCGTGGTCAAAAGAGCACCTATGGCCGTTTTGCGGCATAAATAGGGGCAGGTATTGACGTAAAAATGAACTTTATTATTAACTTATTTAATAACTTAAAACAAAAAAACAAAAAATTATGGCAACTACACAGAAAGCCGCTGCTCCTAAAAAAGGTACGGGCAGCATTGGTATCAAAGATGCAATTTGGGTAATCGTTATCTGTGCCGTCATTGCATTCTGTAACTTCTTCATCAACTTCGGTCAGGCCTCTAACTTCGAGGGTGGCGACCCTGCAGGAGCTCCTCTGAACATTTGGGGTACCATCTACAAGGGCGGTATCATCGTGCCTGTCATCCACACTCTGTTGCTCACTGTGCTCTTCATGGCTATCGAGCGAATCTTTGCTCTCAGCAAGTGTATCGGTAAGGAGAAACTCGCTAAGTTCCTCGCTAAGATCAAGGGTGACCTCAAGGCCCTCAACTTCGACGGTGCTCTGCAGCACTGCAACGAGCAGGGTGGCTCTGTGGCCAACGTCGTTCGCGCTACTGTCATGGCTTACAAAGAGGCCGACGCTGCTCAGGGAGTGAAGAAAGAAGTTAAGATCGCTCGCATACAGGCTGCACACGAAGAGGCTATCGCAGTCGAGATGCCTACTCTGACCATGAACCTCCCCATCATCGCAACCATCGTTACTCTGGGTACTCTTACTGGTCTGCTCGGTACTGTGGTAGGTATGATCAAGTCATTCCAGGCCCTGGCACAGGGCGGCGGCGGTGACTCCGTTGAGCTGTCGGCTGGTATCTCTGAGGCTCTTATCAATACTGCCTTCGGTATCGGTACATCATGGCTCGCTGTTGTATCATACAACTTCTTCACCAACCGTATCGATAAGATTTCGTTCGCACTGGATGAGATTGGTTATTCACTCGCACAGACCTACAACACCACACACCCGAACGAGGCTTAATTTTGTCTAACCCTTTAAACTAAACGTTACTACTATGGGTAAGATAAAAATTAAGAAAAACGATGTCTGGATCGACATGACCCCGATGTCAGACGTGATGGTGCTGCTGCTCACGTTCTTCATGCTTAGTGCAAACTTTGTGAAGAACGAGGTGGTGAAGGTCGTCACGCCAGCATCGCAGACCATGGCGAAGGTCCCGTCGTCTGCCACACTCGATATCACTATCGACCCGGAAGGCAGAGTGCTCGTGGCCACAGACAAGGTCGTGACGATGGAGAAAGCTCTCGAGCAGATGCTCAAAGAGCGCGACGTCACCCTGAATGCAGAACAAAAGAAGGCTTTCCTCGCCGAGACGCAGATTGGTATTCCAATGAAGAACCTCGCAGAGTATCTGGGAAAAACCCATGAGGAGCAGGTGAAATTGCTGAAAACCAATGGCATACCGACAGACAGCTTGCAGAACCGCGAAGACAAGATGAGCGAGTTCCAGCTGTGGGTGAAAGCTATGAAGAACGGTTACAAGGAGTGGTACAACGACCTCGACGACACCGAGAAAGGTGCCGTGGCAAACAAGCTCGAGATCTGTATCAAGGCCGACAAGTCGACTCCTTACAGCTCGGTGAAGATGGTCATTGCAGAACTGCAGGACATCAACGAGAGCCGTTACAAACTCGTTACACAGTATAAAAAGTTGGAGGACTAAGCTATGGCAAAGAAAAAAGAAAGCAAGCAGAAAAAAATGAATGTCCGCGTCGACTTCACGCCGATGGTGGATATGATGATGCTTCTCATCACCTTCTTCATGCTGTGTACATCACTGGCTAAACCCCAGGCTATGCACCTGACCATGCCTGCCAAGGATGAGAACCTGACGGCCGAAGACAAGGATAAGTCAAAGACCGAACAGACCATCACCATCTATTTGGCAGCAAACGACAAACTCTACTACTACATTGTCGATAAGAAAGAAGACTTCGGCAACCCCGAATTCCTCAAGGAGACAACTTGGGGCAAGGAAGGTATTCGCGAGGCTCTGCGCAACCACCGCCACGCTCCTGTCAAAGTCCTCATGGACGCAAAGGCACAGCTCGACAACTGGTTCAACGCACTGCCAAAAAGCCAGCAGGAAGCCAACGACTCTGTCTACAACCGTGCACTTATCATGATCAAGAAAGGACATGTTGACATCGTCAGCAACAACCAGCTCGACCAGGCTAAGTACAACAAGGTGGACAAGGAAATGAAAGAGTTCACAGAGAATCCTGCAGACATGGTGCCAACGCTCGCCGTGAACATCAAGCCGCTGAACAACTCTTCTTACGACAACCTGGTGACTATTCTCGACGAAATGCAGATTTGCTGTATCGGTAAGTACGTGATCGACCAGATCAACGACAAGGATATGCAGATACTCACTGGTAATGACATCACTGTTGAATAACCCATTAAACATCGAAAAGAACTATGTCAAAGATAGATCTATTAGAACAGCAATGGATTGACCTCGTCTTTGAAGGAAAGAACGAGGCCTACGGTGCCTACACCATTCGTCAGAACACCAGCAACCGCAACCTCAAAGCCATGCTCGCACTCATTGCAGCACTGGCTGCTATAGTCATCATCTTCTTCTCAGTGACTGCTGCACAGGACGCCATTGCACGCGCCGCCGCAGAGCACGAGACGGAGGTGACACTCGAGGCCGTGGAGGAAGAGATAGAGGAAGAGAAGGATGACGAGGAGATCGTCTACGAGGCTGAAGAGCTCGAACAGCTCGTCGCCGAGGAGACGGTGATGAACTCAGAGAAGTTTACTGCATACGAAATGGAGGACGACGCTCCTGAGCAGGTTACTAAGACACAGGATGAGGTCGCTACAAGCGATGTCGCCATCGGCGCTATCGACTACGACCAGGGTTCAAATGAGGCCGAGCACGTGCTGAAAGTCAACGAGAAGGTGGTGGACGAGGTGCCACCAGCTGTCGAGGAGACAAAGGTGTTCGACGTCGTGGAGCAGATGCCTTCCTTCAAGGGTGGCGACGCTGCACTGATGGAGTGGCTCTCGAAGAACATCAAGTATCCTGTTGTTGCTGAGGAGAACGGCATACAGGGTCGTGTGGTTGCCACATTCGTGGTGGAGCGCGACGGTAGCATCACCGACGTGAAGATTGTCAAGAGCGTTGACCCGTCTCTCGACAAGGAGGCCGTCCGCGTGCTGAAGGCCATGCCAAAGTGGATTCCCGGTAAGCAGAACGGTCAGGCCGTGCGCGTGAAGTACACAGTGCCTGTAACCTTCCGCCTGCAGTAATCCGCCTGCAGTAATCTCATTACAGAAATAACAGAAAATAGGGACAGGCCCAGTGCTTGCCCCTATTTTCTTTTTTGTTCCATGGTGGCTCATGGAGTCACCAAGACATAAATTTGAAAAAATAATGTCCGAATCGCTTGGCGGTTCGGTTTTTTATTTCTACCTTTGCATCCGTGCATTTCGGTGCACACACATTTTTATTTGCTCAATCGCTCCTCGAACTGTCCAGTCGGAAATAAAATATGATGGAAATCAACATCACATCCATAAAAACAGGTTTGCCCGGTATAACGCCTTTTGCAGCAGCGCAATTATACGAGGCTTTTGAAGTGTGTATGCATATTTCTGGCCACACTGAAAAGACACCGTTGGCAATGGCAGGCATGACCAGTGAAAGCATAACCCTTCTTTGGACTGATGAGTTTAACAGCCAGAAAGAGCGCTCTTATTCTGACATGCAATACACCGTAGAACATGGGGCAGTCTGTCTGTCCGTAATTCTTTCTACCACTTTGACTCCTTACACAATCATTGAAAGGTCGAGGAAGGGTACCGGGATAGACTATTGGTTAGGCGACAAAGACTCCGTCTTGTTTCAGAAGAAAGCAAGACTTGAAGTTTCTGGAATCTTGAAAGGCGACGACACTGCCATCAATAGGCGGTATGCTGCAAAGGCAGAGCAGACTCGACAATCTGACGGGTTACAACTTCCTGCCTTTATTTCTGTTATTGAGTTCAGTAATCCCAAAGCGTTATTTGATAAAAGATGATGGAAATACAAGAATTACATACACAAGCCATGGAACTTGCCGACCGAGCCGATTTGTTGAAAAGGCAGGGGAATGTTGATGAAGCCCTCTGCTTGTACAAGCAGTCGCTTGAGGCAGAAAGGGATGCAGCATACAAAGCCAAAAAGCAGAATGTAGGCGAACCGACGGAAAGCGTGCTTTTCAGAAGCGCAGCCTCTTTGGCATACAGCATAAAAGACTACCGTGAGGCAGAGCGTCTCATCTGCATGGCACTGGCAGGGAACCCTCCATCAGAGATTGCCGAGGAGCTTAGGAGCCTCTATGACATCGTGAGTCTTGAGAAGAGCATGGAACGAATGGAATTCGCTCCCGCAGACAAAGAGCGTGAAAATGTAACCATCACCATCCCCATCAAGGAGCGCAATTTGCTAAATGTCATCGTAAAAAAATTTGGATGGGCCTGTGTGTTCTGACATCGCAGTTCCCCTTTTACAAATATTTTGTGAAACAAAAACAAGAATGAACTATGACGTAAAACGAGAGACATAGAACTGAGAAAGACATATTGAGATAGAGTGTTTACTCTTACAAGCTGTAGTCAGAAAATCGCCAAATTTAACGACTAAACACAGTTACTGTAAGATGTGAATACTTGCACCGTAATAGGTGTGAGTTTTCCATTGTACTGTGTTGGGCGTTTGGCGATGCCTCTGACTATCGATGCGAAGGACTTGCATCTATTTCTTATTGTACCCATCGCCAAACAAACCCATTTTCCTGTTTTCCTCCAGCGAGGAACCCGACACACAAAAAGTAAAACTATTGACAGTCCGCAAAAAGTGCATTATTTTTTCCTCCGCTTTTCGTGACACCATGTCATATAACTCCTTCTGTTCGCTGTCCATTTGCAAAATCACGCACTTTTTGCGGTGAGTCTATGGAGTTTGATAGTTCAGCTGGTACATGGTCTTGGTAAGGTGTCCTGCCTGATAGATGGTAATCTCCGACTTTGCCTCTCCTGTTTTCCAAGTTAATGGACGTCAACGTGGAAAGCAGGTGCGCCTCTTGCCCCCCCCTGCGCAGAAATCTGTGTAAAACATAGCCCCTTCTCTGTGAGCCGATACAGTTTTTTCTCACAGATTCCACGGATGCCACAGATTTTTGGCTGCGCGTGGCGGGATGAAAAACAAGTCGCGCTTCTATGTTTGTGGGGGGGTGAGGTAAAATGTTTGGGTTATGGAAGGTCATAAAAAAAATATTCCAAGAATTGTTTGCGCGGTTCATCATTTATTTGTACCTTTGCCCCGTGCATTGCGATGCACACACATTTTGATTTGCTCAATCGCTCCTCTAACTACCACCACAGAAAGTGAATGAGTAATGACTAATCACTTGAGGCCGCGCATAAAGCGCTGGCTTCCCATAGTGATTAGTAGGTTGTGGTAGACCTGAGGAGCGTATGGTGAAAGCCTGCGCTTTTCTTTTGTCCCTATTTGATTGGCGCATGAACTCCCATAAAGCGTATGGCAATTCCCCTATTTATTAACCAATCAAATAAAACGTAAAATTATGAAGAAACTATTTCTCTCGCTCGTAGTCGCCCTGCTGGCTGCTACGTCAACCTTTGCCCAGAACAGCGGACTGGGCTTCAACTACCAAGCCGTGGTGAGAAATGCCGACGGCATGCTGCTGGCCAATCAAGATGTCACCCTCCGCATCTCGCTCTACCCTGGCCAAACGGCAACAACTCCGACATGGGTGGAAACGCACAAAGCTCATACAGATGTGTCAGGCTGCTTCGGTATTACTGTCGGCAAGGGCACACGCGAATTGAGCAGTGTGGCCAGCAAGTATTCTGACGTGAACTTTGCCGCTGTCTATTACTGGATGAAGATTGAGATTGCGGAAGGCGGCAACTACCGTGAAGTGAGCTACGCTGCTTTGCCCAGCTCGCCTTACTCGGAGGTGGCAAACAATTCAGTGGTCTTTGCTGGAATGATAGCGCCGTTCGCTGGTCCGACAGACAAAATCCCCACAGGGTGGCTGCTGTGCGATGGCAGTGAAGTCAGCCGCTCAGATTATCAGAATCTGTATAACGCCATTGGAATTGCTTGGGGAAAGGGCGATGGCTCATCCACGTTCAACCTTCCCGACCTACGAGGAATGTTCCTAAGAGGAGTATCGGGTGAGTCCGGGAATGATGAGGATGCAGAAAACCGAGGAATGCTGGCTGAAAATGGAGGCAACATAGGGAATAATGTTGGAAGTTATCAGGGGGATGCCATTAGGAATATTACTGGAGGCATTTCGATAGGTAATGTACATTTATGGAATGCTGCTGCTAATAGTGCGATATACTCATCTGGAACTATAGGAAAAAGATATCACAAACCAGGTGACAATGGGGTTCGCTACGATTATAATTTCTATTTCGATGCTTCTCGTTCTGTACCCACAGGTGCCGACAACCACCCTAAGAATGTTTACGTAACATACATTATTAAATATTAGGATGCTATGAAACGGTTCTTATTATCCACCATAATGGTTGTGATAGGTCTCTCGGCTTTCTCACAATCGCCCAGCAGGATTATCAGCCTACAGCCGGCCTATCCGTTGGTTGTTGGCGAGAGTACCGCCAGCGGCGTCACCTTCGACAGCAATGCGCTTAGCCTGACCGACACGCCGTTGGACTCTCTCCCCCACTACGAGATAGGGCAGATTTTCGAGCAAATTGTCAGATGCTATACCGATGAGGGCCATGGCTTCTACGTCAAGGCCGACTCGCTGCACTCGGTGAACGTGACCTACAGCTATGAGTTCGCTGAAGGCAGCGAGCAGCCCAAGGGTACCATCGAGTTCAACCCATCGATAGGCCGCTTCAAGTATTTCCCCGCCGCGGATGACTACAAGTCGTTCACCATCACCTTCACCGCCACCAACGGCACAGAGACCATCACGGAGGACGTGCTGTTCGGGCTGATGCCCCGCACGCCGTCGGAGACCACCATCTTCCATTCTGAGGGTGTGCTGCCCGACGCCGGTGACTATATAGTCAAGGCAGAGACATCAACCAAGAAATACCTGAACAATCAAGAGCGCACGGCCTACAGCATCAGCCTGTCGGGTAAGGACGTCATCTTCGACAACGCTGTCAAGAACAAGGTATGGGGACTCAGCGGCCGTCAGGACATCTACGAGCTGAACATCTATGCCGAGAGGCTGATAGTGCGCTCGGCACTGACATTCCCTCAGACCGACATCACCATCTATGCGAAGGAGCTGATATTTGAAGATACTGGCGGCGTGACGGCATCCATCAACACCTCGCCATCCTCTGACAAGACCCTGACCGACGGCCAAGGTGCGCATGGCGGAGATGCAGGCAACATTACGCTGAACATCAAAGAGATGAAAAGCAACATGGCCCTGAGGTTTATCCTTAATGGAGCCGACGGACAGAGCACGAACCGCAACGGTACGCCCGGCAATGGCGGTAATGGCGGTACGGTGCGTTCTACGATAGATGTAAGCAGCTTCTGTGACTTGGCCCGTGGAAGTGCTGGCGTGAGGTATGACGTTGACCCGGGCGGCACAACACAGCAAGGACCGCCTGCCAGCTATGGAAAGATAGGCAGCGAAGGAAGTTTCGTGTTGGTGGACAATCCCTACGCCTATCTGCATCCTTACTATCTCTCAGTCGTCATACGCCATGCCAACGATGCTTTTATCAACAACTACACTGACTATGCATTGCAGACATGCCGAGAATACCGGAGCCTAATTAGCGAGTTACTTACCTTCCCTGTCAAAGACAATAATGATAGCGGTAATGGTACTCATGAAGGTGCACAGGATGATTTGGGAGGACAGCTTGGAACCAGGACAAATAATGTTCTTGAAAGCACTGACACTATTTCAAAGAGTAGGGAAGACTTGGACTGGAGTACACCTGGAATTGAGGAAGATGTCTATCTGGGGCTACAAAAGGACCTCATGGAAATTAATAACATGCTGTTCCGTTTGGAACAGGGTCTCGACTATTTCGGAAATCCAGCAGGATGGGTTCCCCTCTTGTCGTTTGAGGTCTATCTCAAAAACTATGACAACGAGATAGACCGCGCCGTCCCGACACTCTACATGTACTACTGGCTTAGTCGTGTTGATAAGACACTGCAAAACATGGTTAGGGCCAGTAATGAAGCCGCCCGCCAGACAGAAGAGGAGATAGACAAAAATGTTGAGCACTATAATTCGTTGATACAGGAGATACCTGTTTTACAGAATGAAGCAGATGGAATAGACAGTATGATAACTGAACTGACAATCAGAATAGAGAAGTTGCAAGACCAATTGATGGCTCAGGCTGTCAAAAGCGTTAAGAAAAAGCATAAGTTGTTGGGCATATTCAGTATCGGTAAGACTATAGCCAACGTCGTTTCTGTCTTTGGACCTTGGGGGACAGCAATTGGAGGGACATTGAGTGCAGGACTGTCTATAGCGAGCAATAGCATCGATATTTCGACGGGTTCTGATTATAGTAAAGCATTGAAAGACATAGGTGACAAAAAAGTTGACACTATAGCTACTAAAGACAAAGACGGTAAAGATCTTGATGGATTGACCTTCTATAACACTCTCATGGAGAAGAACATAAATCCATTGGTCAACAATATAAACAATTTGGCAAATGTGTTGTCAAAAAACTCAACAAACAGTGAGATTCAAGCCGAATACAACCGTCTGAAAGCCAACTCGCCAGAGTGGAACAAAATGGAAGGCCAGTTTGAAGAGTTGAATGCGAAGAAGGATGCATTAGTCCAGCATATCAACCAAGTCTTTACTGATATGACAACAACATCGGCCGAGCTGAGTAATGATGCCCTTGCACTAGATGCTTTCCGTCGCGACGCGTTCAAAGGCAACAGCAAGCGCGACCTTAACGCAATGCTCTATATTGAAAAGATGCAGCAGCGGGCGAAGAGCCGCATGCTGAAGTATGACTACTATCTGCGCAAGGCATACGAGTACCGTTTTCTGAAGCCATACGAGTACAAGGAATTCAACCTCAACGGCATGTATGACAGGCTGCAAAGTGTCGGGCTGGCATTAGACTCTGTTGTAGATACCGATGCGTACAGAACTCTCAGTGCCGTCTATAGGGAACGCGTATCTGATATGACAGAAGAAATCATTGAAGAATATACGAACAATAGCCATACCGAAAAGACATCAACCCCCAGGTCTTACAGAATTCCAAGGGAGAAACTAGATGAATTGAATGCCAATGGGAGTGTAAATCTTAATATGTACGAAATGGGTTTCTTCTCACCTATGGAAGAAAATATTCGCATCTTGAACTTTGGAGTGAGATACATCAAGGCACATGCAGAAGGTGAGTTGGGATATTGGGGAGAACTAAGTTTGGAAATGTCACACAGTGGCATTTCGAAGTTCCGGAAAAACGGTAATATATACTACTTCAATCACATGCCTCCTAAGACAAAGAATCCCCATGTCTGGACGACAAAGGTTGATATTTTTGATTTACCGGAAGTAACAAACCCACAAACAGACAAAACCTCTGTTGAAATTTCATCCCTTATGTCTTCTATACTAAACTATGACAATGACAAAATTATGCTGTTTTCACGCCCGTCAGTATGGAGTGACATAACACTAACAAAGCGGGTAAACGTGGAAACTGAAGAGGAGATTCTGATAGACTCATTAGTATTGCTGCTAGAGTATGATTATACCAGACGCACAGAAGACCTGAGTAACATTGACATTAGTGCTAGTGACGGCCTTATGCCATATATTAATTGCTCTGTAGAGGATGTTTGCGGCCGCAGTAGTGGAAGAGGGCCGCTCTTCCGTTCATTTCAAAGGAGTAATAGTAACGTAACATTCACAGCACAAGACAAGTATGAGACTTACTATTTTGTAAACTGGACTACCCGGGCAGGAAAGGTGGTATCTGATAAGCCTGCCTTGACGGTTAACTGTCAACAAGACCAGCGCTACATCGCCAACTACGAGCGGCGAGTGCCTATACTGAGTGTTGCAGACACCGTAAGGGTGGGCAATGCCGGCGGCACATACCGCGTCAGTGTGAAAAACATTGGTGGTGGCGACACCGAGATGGACTGGTACGTAGAAGACTCTCTGAGTGTATGGACACATATAAACGGAGCTGACCAAGGGATTGACGACGGAGAGTTTAGCATTGTCTGTGAAGCTAATGCCACTGGTAATGAGCGAGTGGACTCTATAAAGATATACGCCCCAGAAACTGATGAAATGTCGAGAATCGTATATGTAGTGCAAAGCAGCACACTCCGTGGTGATGTGGACGGCGACGGAAGGGTGAGCGCTGTCGACGTATGGACGCTGATGGGCATCATTGCCCGAGGCGGCACGACTCCGGAGTTTCCGCGTGCTGACCTGAATGGCGATGGACGCATAGATGTGGCCGACGTGATGTGTGTCACAGCAATAGTGTCTAAGGGAGGACAGTAGCATAAAACGAGACCCTCTGCAGAATACTCGAGAGGGTGATTGACAAGGTTACGAAAAAAAACGATGGGGTAGGCGTTGAGTGCCGCTCTGTCGTTTTTTTTACAAACGCCACCTTTTCACCGTGATAAGTGGGGATATGCAGTCTAAGTGTCCAGTGCTTCCGGCCACGGCTCGAACTCCAGTTCCAGCTCTGCCCATTGCTGATGGTTGTCGGAGGGCGAATCGCCGTTAGCTTGGGCGCTTCCGGGCTTTGACACTCCGAGACCCAGCAGACGGATGGGGTGGGAGTGATACTCCACACCTTTCATTAGCTGCTTCGCCAGTGGCAAGATGTCGTCCTTCGCGCTGAGGACGTGGTCGGCGGTGATGCTGCGCGTTATCTGTTGAAAGTCGGCAAACTTTACTTTCAGCGTCAGTGTGCGCCCCTCGAACGTGTTCTTCTCTATGCGCCGCACCAACTCGAGCACGGTGTTGTACAGGTGGATGGTGACAGCGGCATCCCCGCTGATGTC
>Ga0247610_10002259_pt1 | contig 22545 bp, 22 predicted proteins | sample 174DNAGHGhighgp2_FD_193483 | JGI IMG/M metagenome (GOLD analysis project Ga0247610, IMG submission 193483) | Sheep rumen microbial communities from Palmerston North, Manawatu-Wanganui, New Zealand - 1742 DNA GHGhigh gp2 | ecosystem: Host-associated > Mammals > Digestive system > Stomach > Rumen...
CTACCATCTTTTTGTGCAGATTTATCAGCAAGATCCTTTCCTTTGTTTTCTTCTTGTGCCTTTAGCAATATTTCATCTTTATTCATTTTATTCCTCCTAATGCATTACTGCCAAGTTAACTTTGCAACTTTATTATACATTGTGCCAAGCATACTTGTCAACTTTTTTTATGAAAATTTATATTTTTATAAGTAGGCAGAAAAAAAATGATTTTTTTATATTAGGGTTCTAACGGTACCCTTTTACTGTTACAAAACCAAACCCAATATAATTAAGATATTAAGAAAGAAACAAACAAAAAAGGATTTTTCTTTTACCATATGTGCGAAATATGCAGATATACTTCTTGAAAAATCCTTATTTTTAAACGAACCAATACTTTTGTGGGTTCGGTTTTTTGACTATTTGGTGGAGCATTCCTTACTTATACCGATTCACCAATATTAATCATATCCAGCGCCTATAAATAATAAAATTAAAAGTGAAATAACCAATATAAATGCTGGCATAGCATAAAATGCCCAAAATGTACAAACGACTAATCTTGTAGATATATCAGGAATATATGCATTATTAAGAATTATTAGAAAAACAAAAACTATCAGCCAATAAACTATAGGAAGAACTATAGATATTATGCTAGACTTCTCCCTTTCAAAATCAGCTAATCTAGATATTATATAGCAAGAGACCGCCATATATAACACTGAGAAAATAGCCATTAATATATTAAGCCATACTAGGTTTAACCAATTATACAAAATGTATTCACAAGTACTAAGACCTACACCCAAAAGGGCAAAGCCAATCATTTTTAATATCTCAACTACATCAGTTTTAAATTTTTTTCTCTTAGACTCTTCTTGTTTTATTACTTCAATATTTATATTTAAAGTTTTCTTATTATCAGTGTTTAAAAGTATATTATTATTTGTTTTACCCTCATAATATTCAATGTTAGTAATCGGGTTTTTATACATATAAACAAAATTTTCTGACAAAAAATGTTTAAATTCCAAATATGATCTTAATGATGAATCACAATTACAAAAAGCCTTGGATACATAATTCTTGTTATACAATATGTTCCATTCAATTTTATTTTCATCAATACCAGTCTCAAATAATATATTTGTTTTGGTCTTTTTAAAAGAAATCTTGTTTTTCTTTAAATAGCTTTTTAGCAATTTTATGTTGTTTTCTAATATGATATTAAATAATTCAGTTATTACTTCTCCCATAATATCACCATTTCTTACTTTCATCGAATCTTACGGATTCGTTATATCATAAAAATATATATACAAACAATGTGACGCAGTTTATTAAAGTCTGGTGGAGCGTACCTTAGTTATAACGAGTCACCAATATTATGCATACGAATACGATAACCCAGCCATTATAATAAGTAATATATTAAATGATGGTAACATATATACAATAATCATCACAAAATCAATCCAATTAAATGATGATATATCACCATCAGTTATTCTCATAGCAAAAAATATAGACACTAACGAAACAATCACCGCAAATAATATAGGTATAACAACCATTGCTACTTTCTTACCAGTTTTGCTTAACAATTCGCGTTTAATATACATGTAATATAATTCAAAATACGCATATATTATACCAATTATAGATGTTGTTATATGAAGCCATACTAATTGTTTAAAACAAAAGTATAGTGTTATAAAGAGGCCTGACAATATTGCTCCAATAGTCACAAAAGGTACCTGATATCTTAGCTTTTCGTTTCTTATTCTCTTTCTAGCTTCGTTATCAAGTGCTTTAAACTCAGCTGTAATTTGCACATTTTCAGAATACTTAAATAAAATGTAATAATCATCAGCTAAAAATTCTTTTAGACCTATTTCATCTGTTTTTTTCTCATAGTGCTTATTCAACTCTTCTTCAATACATTGTCTATTATTAAATGATATAGGATAACAATTTAAAACTAAGTTTAAAATAGAATCATCTTTATAATATGCTTTCACTTCAACTGGTTCTTTACAATTAACGCAGTCTATATTAAAACTGATGAAAGCATTATTTTGAATGTATTCTATTTCTTTTTCATTTAAATATACTTTTAATGAAGATAATGAGTCGCCAAACTCATATTCATAAAATTTAAAATTTTTTCCCATATCCTTGCACCTGCATCCATTATATCATATCCAAATGAACGCAACAATCTAACTCGGTAAAAATAGTACTTATCAATAGTGCTTTTTATTCGCGTCACAACCATATTTCAAAAACAATTATTCCTAAGAATTAAAAAATGTGTGCCAAAATGACACACATCTATATGATAAAAACCGATTTTTCACTATTTTGGTGACGCGGTTTATTAAAGTCTGGTGGAGCATACTATCCTAAACCAGAACCCGAAATAAGTTCAGTTGACTTGACTATTCTCAAATACAAGTTGTGAATAGTCAAAGTGAAACTTCTCATTTCGCATATTAATGTATAAATTAATACTTATAATTCTTTCATCTCATTATGAATTACTACTAATTATCTAATAAATTCCACTATTCATTTTCTTATCATTTATTTTTTTACTAACAAATATTGTAATTATGGCTTAACTAAGCCACTTTTATATAAAATATCCTAATACAAAATTGTATCAAAATATACTATTCATTTGGTGGAGCGTACATTACTTATACCGAACCACACTAAACTATAGTTTTAATATAGCAGGTATTTCTTCTCCTTTTTCACCTTTATAAAATTGTGGTTGTTCTATAAATCCAAATGAAGAATATAACTTTTTAGCAACTTCGTTTTCAGGCTCATAGCTTAACCAGCAAGTATCAGCTTTACCACAAGGAAAAGTACGAATATAATCTAAAGCAAGCTCCATAGCTTTTCTTCCATATCCTTTGCCTTGATATCTTTTATCTATCATAAATCTCCAAACACAATAACTTTTTCTTGCCATTTCTACAAAGAGAGGATCTTCTTTTTCTAGATCATCGTCTTCGGCAAGGCCATATCCTATCATCAAAAATCCAATAGGTTTCTTATTCTTACATATAGCAAAAGGAAGTGCAACTCCTCCATTTGTTATTGCAACATAAGCTTCTGCTAAAGAATTGTTATTAGATGCGACAAAGTTCTTTTGATGTTTAGAAACCTTTAATCCCAAAATAACATTAATATAGTTTTTATATGTGATTTTCTCTAATGTAATATTTTCCATAATCGACTCCTTATAACTAATTTCATTATATCATAATCATTTATTTACAACAATGTGACGCGGTTTATTAAAGTCTGGTGGAGCGTGCTCTCCTAAAACCGAACCCGATAATCACCAAATGCTGTTACAAATCTACCGATTATTTCTTTACACTCACAAGCCAATTATATAATAAGATTGGAGAATTCTTGTCATATGTATAAAAAACTCTAATTTTATTATCAAATAAAAATCCGTTAATATCCAAATAATTTATAACACTTTCTAAAGAATGCTCAGTTTTATTAATATAATATGCAGTTTCATTTTCTTTTGTTTTACCATAAATTCTAAATACAATATACTTATTACTAGAATTTAACAAATATAGTTCTTCTTCATTTCCATCATCAGTTAAATATTTAAAAATGTCATCTAATTCAAATTCAACAAATGGATATTTAGCTTTTATAGATTTTATATTTTTTTCAAAAGAATTATAAATTTTTACAGTATCAAGCTTATTGATATTTTTATTTGTTTCCTCATTATGTTCAAAAACAAAAATCAACTTGCTAGATTTGACTATTTTACAATTAAAATCATCTAATTCATTTATCTCATCAATTTTCTCTTTTAAATGATTAATTGAGAATTGTCGCGGATATGCATATAAATTCTTATATCTACCATTAATAAACCCTGATACACCCCAGCCAACACAAACTTCAGAATTGCCTCGCATTTTTCTTATTAAAAGTCTGGCTCTAGGTTTATGGATCTCCACCTCAAAAACATTAAACTTCAATGCATTATGCTTAATTATAATAATTCTTATGATTTTATAAATATCAATTAATAACACAACAGAAACAAAAACATAAAATGCTATTTTATATTCTATATCACAAATGAATCCTAAAGGAGCAATTAGATTTATAATTAGTATAAACAACAAATTAAAGGGGTTTCTTGTAATCATATAAATAAGTGCAGTGTTTACTTCATTTTTATCTACTTTCATTATATCAACTCCTTTAGATTTTATTATATCATATTGTTGTAATCAATTTTAGTTTTTTCAATAATCGGGTTCTAACAGTTCGCCTTTACTGTTTCAAAACCAACCCCATTATAATATTTCAACAAATAAAAAAGGATTCTTCTTTTAAGTTGGGGCAAAATATACCGAAACTTATAGAAAAATCCTTATATTTTAATCCAAACCTTTAGTTTTATGGGTTCGGTTTTTGACTATTGGTGGACTTGGGGAGACTCGAACTCCCGTATGCAACACAATCCAATCTGCTTTCTACATGTTTATCCTAATCAAAATCTTCAGTAGCCCTAAGTGAAAAGGAAAACCAAAAACTACCTACATTCTATTAAATTCATTATCTAGCTTAGAATAGCAGCCAAATAATATATCCTGTTAATGTGAGCCCAAGCTATAAGACACAGGAAATCCTATAGGTGAGCAACCTGCGTTATATTAGCAAGCGAAAGCACATCTAGCTTGAGAGTTACCTCTTGCTGCTAGGAATGCATAATCATTATTTTCTTCAGCGTTTATTAAAAACCCCGACGTTGTTAAGGAAGACTACTCCCACATGCTTACAAACCTTCATGAATCACAGCGAATCCATAAACAAGCCCATATTTATTGTGCTACATTAATATAGCACATTTTTTTATTATTGCCTAGTAATTAATCCTATTTTTATATTTTTTCTCTATTTCTCTATTTGTATCTCTTTCTTTGATACTTTGACGCTTATCTTCTGTTTTCTTACCCTTAGCTAAAGCTATTTCTATTTTAACTAATGCATCTTTAAAATATGCCTTTGTTGCAACTAAGGTTAAGCCATCTAATTTAACTTTAGTAACAAGCTTATTAATCTCATGCTTATTTAATAATAATTCTCTAGTTCTTAATTCATCATGATTAAATATATTACCATTTTCGTATTTAGCAATATGCATATTTAATATATAAACCTTACCATTTTTAATTATTACATAAGCATCATTTATATTACATTTACCAGCTCTAATAGATTTTATTTCAGTACCCTTTAGCTTTATTCCTGCTTCAAACTTATCTAGGATAAAATATTCAAATGACGCTTTTTTATTAGTACATATAATCTTCATAAGAATCATAATCCTCACTTAATACAAAATCTATTTCTCTAGCAATACGATTAGCACTAATTACTCTAATCTTAACTTTATCACCTAATCTATATGTTGTTCTACCATTAGACGCTGATAGAGTCTTTTCATTGAAATCAAAGAATCCTCTCATATTTCTATACGCAATCAGTCCTTCAATACCATTACCTATTTCAGCAAACATACCAAATGAGGTTATAGATGTGATAATCGCATCATATTCTTTACCAATTCTTTTTGACATATACCAGGCATATAGCATATCATTAACTGCTCTTTCGCAGTCTACTGCTTTTCTTTCTGATACTGAATTTAAATTAGCAATTTCACCAATTATATTAGAATATTTCATTAAATCCTCATTAAAGCTATCAGTTGGATGTAATAATAGCTTTTTTATCATTCTATGAGTCATTAAATCAGGATATCTTCTAATTGGAGATGTAAAGTGGCAATAATAATTCATTTGAAGACCATAATGGCCTAGGCATTTATCATTATATTTAGCCTTCATCATTCCTCTTAATACCATATTATTGATAATTTCTTTATTAGGATTATCATCTAATCCTTCTAATAATCTTTGGATATCATGAGGCATAATATCATTTTTAAATTCTTTAGTTTCAGCTCCTAAATATTTAATAGTATCAAATATTTGATGAAGCTTTTCTTGATCTGGCTTTTCATGAACTCTATAAACTATTGGTAAGTTCATAATATTCATATGATATGCAATAGTTTCATTAGCCTTTAGCATAAAATCTTCAATTAGCTTTTCAGCATCTAATCTTTCACATTTAGTAATTGTTTTAGGTGAACCATCATTATTTAGTGCGAATTTATATTCAGCTGTTTCAAAATCTATTGCACCCTTCTTATGTCTAATACTTCTAATAATTTTAGATAATTCAGCCATTTTTCCAATCATAGGAACAATATCCTTATATTCTTCCATTAATTCTTTATCACCATTTAAAATGGCATTAACCTTTTTATAGGTCATACGATGAGCTGATTTAATTACGCCCTCTTTGATGTCATAATTAACTAATCTACCCTTATTATCTATTTCCATTATGCAGGCTAAAACTAATCTATCCTCGCCTTCAACTAAAGAACAAATACCATCTGATAATTTATGAGGTATCATTGGAATTACTCTATCTGCAAGATATACTGATGTACCTCTTTCTAGGGCATCCTTATCTAGTGGTGTGCCTTCCTTTACATAATGGCTTACATCTGCGATATAAACGCCTAACATATAATTACCATTATCTAGGATATCAACATACACTGCATCATCAAAATCCTTAGAGTCATCACCATCTATTGTAATAATAGATAGGTTTCTATAATCCTCTCTACCCTTTAATTCTTCATTTAAAACATTATCTGGTATTTCCTTAATTTCTTCTTCAGTTTCTTCTGAAAAAGGTAATTTAAAGCCATATTCAAGGGCTATTTCAGTAATTTCAATACCAGGATCATTTGGATTACCTACTAATTTTAAGTTTTTAGCTAATAATCTAAAGCCTTTATATTCTAGGTCAGCCATTACAATTTGACCAGCCTCTAAATCATTTAAATCTTCTTTATCTACATCAGCTATTACATTAAAATCTATGACATTAGATCTAATATAATATTTAGGGTACTTTTTACCTTTTATAGATAATAATCCAATAATATATTTATGCTTACGCTCAATTATATTACATACGATAGCACTATCTAATCTATCATCAAAATTAATTTTTCCTAATGGTAAAATACTTACAGTATCGCCGTTGTATGCATCTCCTATAAAATCAGGTGCTACATAATAATTAGCCTCTTCGCCTTCAACAACAGCAAAGGCATAGCCTCTATCCTTTATATCTAATGTGGCAATCTTAGGGATACCATATACTCCATACATTGGTGCAAATACTATTTTACCTTCACTAATTAGTTCTTTAGTAATAGCATTTAGCTCTTTAAATTTTACATTAAACATTTTAGCTAATGTATTTTCTTTAACGTATTCAGCCTCTTTAATAGCCTCATATACTGATTCACTAGATAATCTTCTATGCTTAGATACATGATATAAGCCTGTATTTTTACTGTATTTTAATTCTCCAGTTTCTACCATTTGTGCTAACGTATTAGATAAGTCATCATAATCTGATTCATCTATGTTTAATAGCTTAGCAATGAATTCAAATGGCAGTCTGTCATTTTGCATTACTTCTTTTATTTTATTTTTATCTGCCATGTTCATCACCTCTATCTTTAGTATAGCACATTTTAAGGAAAAAAAAGAGATTGCCAAGCAATCTCATTATTTCGTATGAATAGCAACAGATGTTACTACAAGAGCTATGAAAAGAACTGCAAGTACTAAAGTTGTTCTATGCATGAATACTTCAATACCACGTGCCTTTTGATTCTTGAATAATTCTGATTTGCTTCCGTTGAAGGCATCATTAATATCATCCTTTGATGCTTGAAGCATAACTACTATAATTAATAAAATTGCTACTATAGCTACAAATATATCAACTACAAACATTTTTTGATACCTCCTTTTCAAACTACTTGTTTATTATACATAAATTATTTATCTAATGCAAGAGTTTTTATTATTTTATTACACCAAGGATTAATTCTTGCTTATATTCACTAGCATCAATTTTATATGAATCAATTATCATATTAATTACCTCATCATTTTCTTCTTTGATTGAATGGATATATGCTAGGGTATCCCCTTCATTAACATAATCGCCTGATTTTTTATTTAATACTATACCTACTCTATGATTAACCTTATCAGTAAGCTTTTCTCTTCCAGCTCCTAGCTTCATTGAGGCATTACCTATTGTAAGGGCATCAATTGAATGAACATAGCCAGATTTTTTTGAAATAATAGGAATAATAAATGGAGTTTTTGCAAATTTAGATGGATCATAAATATATGATTCATCACCATATTGGGCTTTAACAAGCTCGGCAAATTTATTTAATGCCTCTTTATTTTCTATTTGTCTTTTTGCTAAATCAATAGCTGAATCTATATCCTTTGCATAGCCTGAGGCTAAAATAAGCTCTGCTGATGCGTTTATACATAAATCATAAAAATCCTTTGGACCATTACCATTTAATGTATTAATAGCTTCTATTACTTCTAGATTATTACCTACTGCATATCCTAGAGGATCATTCATATTTGTTAGCATAGCGATAACCTTTTTATTTAAAGATTTACCTATTTCAACCATTAGCTTTGCAAGCTTTGTAGCATCTTCTACATTTTTCATAAATGCACCGCTACCAACCTTTACATCTAATACAATTACATCAGTTCCTGCAGCAAGCTTTTTAGACATAATTGAAGATGCGATTAAAGGTATAGAATCAACTGTACCTGTAACATCTCTTAGGGCATACATTTTTTTATCTGCTGGAGCCAAAGATTTTGTAGGTCCAATTATAGCTATTCCTATTTTCTTAACCTGATTAATAAATTCTTCTTCAGTTAAATTAACATTATATCCAGGAATTGATTCTAATTTATCAATAGTACCACCAGTATGACCTAAGCCTCTACCACTCATTTTAGCAACATTAATACCTAAAGATGCAACTATAGGTGCTACAACTAATGTCGTCTTATCTCCAACACCACCTGTTGAATGCTTATCTACCTTAATTCCATTGATATCACTTAAATCTAGTATATCACCAGAGTTTAACATTGCCTTAGTTAGATTTGCTGCCTCAGCATTAGTCATACCCTTATAATAAACAGCCATTAAAAAAGCACTCATTTGATAATCAGGTATTGAATCATTAGTATATCCAAATACCATATATTCTATTTCTTCTTTGGTTAATTCAAAACCATCTCTTTTTTTAATTATTATATCTACAGCTCGCATATTTCACCTATAATTTGTTATAAATGCCTAATATTGAAACCCAAAATCCTCTTTTTCCTAATTCTTTAGTTAATTTTTCTAAATCATCTAAAGAATCATATTTAAGTGACATTTCAATATAAAACTTATATTGTCCCATTTCAGTTTTCATTGGTCTAGACATAATTGAATTCATATTTATATGTAATTCATTTAATTCCTTTAATATTTCAAATAAAACTCCTGGTTTATCCTCTTTAATTGTAATTACAATCGAAGCATCAACAACATCTTTATATTTAATATTTTCTTTAGCTTTACTACAAATAAAGAATCTAGTTTCGTTATGTTTTCTATCAGCAACATGCAAAACTACAGTTTTATAATTATTTTCTGATAGGGCATGCATCGGAATAATAGCACCAAATGTATTATCTGAATTATTAATTCTATCTACTGTTTCTGAATTTGATTCTGTTTTAATTACATCAAATTGATATTTAGAAATAAAATCAATACATTGTCCGTAAGCCTTAAATTGACAATATATATTTTTAATATCTTCTATTTTATTTGCGTTTGTAACAAAAGCAAAATCAATATCAAGCTTAACCTGATCTATTATTTTAAAATCATTTGAAATGATATTATCTAGGCTCTCTATAACAAAGCCATCTAATGTATTTTCAAAAGGAAGAATTGCTAAATCTGAGTCCTTTAGTGCTAATGCAGTTTTTAAAATAGATGGATGATAAACTATTTCAAAATCTAATTTATTATCATTTAAATATTTTTTAGCTGCAATATCGCTATAGGTTCCCTTTGGTCCTAAAACCGAAAGTTTTTTCATATGTAACTCCCTCCTTTAAATCCTGCATAATAAAATCTGGTGCCTTGAAATAATAAGCACTAACATTAGATTCTTCCTTTATTACATAAAAGGAATTATCTTTAATTACAATTCCTGTATCCTCTTCTAGCCCAAAGGCATCAAAATTATAGTCCTTTATTACATCATTATAAAATATTAAATCTTCATTTTGATAATGAGGACAAATACCTAAATTTAAAATACCAAGTCCATCAACCATTTTATAATTGTAATTATGGAAATTATCAGAATACATATATTTATCTCCCATAGAGGCTATAGTAAATAGCATAGCTCCGGCAGATACTCCAGCATAGATTTTATTAGTATTTATATACTTTAATAATATTTTATCTAAGCCTTTATTTTTAAATAAATCTATTAAATCATCAGATATTCCGCCACCTATATATAAAATATCAGTATCATTTAATAATTCATCAAATCTATTAATATCTTCTGATTCCATATAAGTGACATCAGCGTTTAGGTCGCCTATTATCATTTCAAATCTTTTATTAGATTTTTGATAATTTGGCATTGCAAAAGGAAAATATAATAGCTTAGGTCTTTCCTTCTTAGTTAAGCTAATTAGGTGAGATTCTATCTTATTAGTTAAAGGCTCTTTATTCACTTTTCCACCAATAAGACAAAATGTAACCATATTATTCTCCTTCTTTAAATCTAGCTTCTAATCTATAGATTGGTCCTAGCTTCGACCATTTATCTTCAAATTCTGTAGTAATATTATCAGGATATTTTTCTAAATCCTTATGTAAATCTAGTGAAATATTAGAAATTGAATATCCATTATTTGAAATAGATTCTAATGAATATTCAAATAATCCTCTATTATCAGTTTTAAAGAATATTTCACCTTTCTTATCTAATATAAGCTTATATTGCTCTAAAAATAAAGGTGATGTTAATCTTCTTTTAGCATGATGCTTCTTAGGCCATGGATCACTAAAGTTTAAATATATTCTTTTTACTTCAGCATTAGAAAAATAATTAGAAATCATAGCTGCATCCATTACACAAAGCTTTAAATTAGTTAAGCCTGAATCAATTACCTTTTCAAGACATCTAAGTAATACTGAATCAAATTTCTCGATAGCAATATAATTAATATCAGGATTTAATTTAGCTAATGTAGAAATAAATTGTCCCTTTCCACAGCCAATTTCAATATGAATTGGATTATTGTTATTAAATACTTCATTCCATTTACCTTTGTTTAATTCTGGCTCTGGAATAAAAAATGAATTATTATCTACTTCTAATCTTTCTTTTGCATTTTTAACTTTTCTTAATCTCATTATTTTGCTAGATTGTATATTGCCTCATAATATATTTCAATAATCTTTATAAAATCATCTACATACATATATTCATTCGCAATATGACAAACATCCTCTCTTCCTGGAAATTGTGGTCCAAAAGCGACAGCGTATTTGCATTCTCTTGCATAAGTGCCTCCGCCAATTGAAAAAGGCTTATTAGCTGTATCATTAGTAACCTTTACATATGATTCCATAAGCTTAGTCACAAGCTCTGAATTCTTATCAATGTAATGTCTATTAGAGCTAAATAATTCTATATATTCATAATTATAATCTTTACAAATATTAGTTACACTATTTCTAATTAATTCAAAATCAGAATCCTTAGGGCATCTACAATTAATTCCAATTTTACCCTTATAATCATTGATATCTACTACAGCAAAATTTGATGTTAATTCCTTCATTTCATCATCAAAATCACTATATCCTGCTAATTTGCCATAAACGTCAAATAAATAATAGCTCTTTACAAATTTTGCAAGCTTTGAATTACTATACTTACTTAAAAAATCAAATAGGATATATGCTGCATTAAGGCCCTTTTCTGGACACATTGCGTGTGCAGCAATACCATTAACCTGATAGATATCTCCATCAATACTACCATCATAATTATTTTCTTTTAAATAATTGATAAATTCATTTTTTAAATCAATATTAATTTTCATTTTTGCATATGATGGAACAATATTATATCTAGTACCTGATTTAAAATATGTAATTACATTATCAGATACATTTATATCGTAGCTCATCATTCCCTTTTCACCATTTATTACAGGGAATTCTGCATCAGGTGAAAATGCAATATCAGGCTGTGGCATTAATGTAAAATATTTTTCAAGGCATCTAGAGCCTGATTCTTCATCACAGCCAAAGATTAATCTAATTCTTCTACTTGGCTTAAATCCTTCATCCTTTAGCATTTTTAGAGCGATATATGATGCGACAAAAGGACCTTTATCATCTTCTACGCCTCTTGCATACATCTTACCATCTCTTATAGCTAGCTTAAATGGATTAGATACCCATTCCTTTTCATCAACAGGTACTACATCTAGGTGAGCTAATATACCTAATGTTTCTTTACCATTACCATATTCTATATGTCCTGCATAATTTTTAGCATTATATGTTAAAAAACCATCCTTAGATGCTTTATTTAAAACATATTCTAAGCATTCCTTTGTAGCTTTTCCAAATGGGGCATCGCCATTTTCTATATATTCATCTAATACACTAGGATAAGAAATGACATCCTCTAGCATACTAAATGCTTCTTTTTCATATTTTTTAAATTTATCCTTAAATTCCATAAAAACTACTCCTAAAATAAAACAAAATAAATCGCACCGCAATTTATTTTGTTAAATAATCTAATTAAATTTCTCTACCAAGTGATAAATCAGTAATTGCCTTACTTAATGCAGCTAAGGCCTCCTCTTCATCACTACCCTCGCATTTGATTTCAATTGTTGTACCACTATAAATACCAAGTGACATAACACCCATTATTGATTTGAAATCGACTGTTTTCTTTAAGGCAGATAATGAAATACTTGATTCAAATTCCATTGCCACTTTTACAAGTGTAGTTGCAGGTCTAGCATGTATACCTTGCTCATTAGTTATTCTAAAACTCTTCTTTACCATATAAATAATTCCTCCTATAATCTAGCATCAATTTCTTTTTTTATAGTTGCAGAATCTAGTCTAAATAAAGTCTTAATTGTACTACCTGTTACAAATACACCAGATGTCGCAATTGCTTTAATTCCTTCAAGATTTGCTTTATCTAAATCACTAACTGTGATTTTTAATCTTCCGTTATCAACATTAACCTCATTAATGTTATCTTTTTCACCTAAAAGAGAAATTAGATTAGAAATGAATTCGTCATTTAATTTAATTCTTGGCTGTTTACCTTTATTCTTTTTACTAAATACTACTATTAATACTACTATAATAGCTAATACTATTACAGCAACATTAACAAGTATTCCTATTAATACATATTTAGACATAATCTCACCTCAAAAACTACTTCCTCTTATATATTATATAAGATATTGATTTTTTTATCAATCAATATAGGGCTTAATTTCAACATTTATAGACTATTTTTCCATTTTTATAAACATATTTTATATTAAAATCATTATCTAGTAATACTAAATCAGCAATTTTTCCAATTTTTATTTGCTATATAATGAATCATATTTAAAAACATATTTGTTATAATCATGACGAGACATCACTTTATCAGGATTAGACAATTCAAATCCTAATTGCTTTGATATATTCATTATAATTTCTTTCCATAATTCTTTTCTATCGTTATACCAATTCATTCATTAGTCCCCCATTATATATATTTTTATATATTCTATCTGGATATAATCCAATTAAATTTTTTACAATATTAAAATCGACATTAGTCTTTTTAACATATTCTTTTAACTTCTTTTTAAGTTCTTCGCCTTCTAGTTCACTATATTTATCAATATTTTGCATTAAATCTAAAAATTGGAGCGAACTAATGTTTTTTTCAGTTATTTCTACTACTGGTGAATAAATTATTAATATGTGCCCGTCTACGTCTATTTTTCTTTGTTTTGTTGTTGCATTATTTGATGTAATTTCAATTTGTGATGGCACTTGAGTTGTAAAACCATATTGATTAGCAAGCGACAAACCTGTTATATAGCCAATTATAATACTATTTTTAATCAAATATTTCTTATCAATATATTTATCAATAGACATCTTACCTTCGGTATTAAAAATAGTTTTATACGCTTTATAATAAACACCATTATATGCTCTAACAAGGATTCCTTCATCTGTTAATCTTTTCATTTCTTGTCTTAATGCTGCGCTATTTTTGTATTCTATTTCTTCTAATAATATTGGTTCACCATATTGATAATTATTTTTTATATATTCTAACAACATATTATCACCTCACAAATTAGAAATATTATATTTCAAGATAATTATAGCACATTTAAAATAAAAATGCATCCGAAAATGCATTTTTATTTTGTATATCCAAATTTTTTAAAGAATTCGTTTTTGAAATCTAATAATCTATCTTCTTTAATTGCAGCTCTTATATCATGCATTAAAGATTTTAAGAAATATAAATTATGATAAGATATTAACCTCATTCCTAGGATTTCATCTGCCTTAATTAAATGATTTAAATAAGCTCTTGTGAATGTTTTACATACATAACAATCACACTCACTATCTAATGGCTCTGTGCTTCTTTTTAATTCTAGGTTCTTAACTTGAATCTTACCATTATGTGTGAATGCTGAACCGTGTCTTGCGTTTCTAGTAGGTAACACGCAATCAAACATATCAATTCCATTCATAGATCCAACAATTAAATCATCAGGTGAGCCTACACCCATTAAATATCTAGGCTTATCCTTAGGCATTACATCCTTTAGGAATTCTAGCATTTCATACATTTCCTTTTTTGATTCTCCAACAGAAAGACCTCCAATTGAATAGCCAGGAAAATCTATCTTAGCTAATTCTTCCATACAATATTTTCTGATTTCCTTATTTCCGCCACCTTGAACAATTCCAAATAGGGCTTGAGTATCAGGGTTTTTATGTGCTTCTTTACCACGACGTGCCCATCTAATTGTTCTATCTACTGATTTTTTCATATATTCAGTATCAGAATCAAATGGAGGACATTCATCAAAGGACATAATAATATCTGCCCCTAGATTATTTTGAATTTCAATTGATTTTTCAGGTGATAAGAATAATTTTTCTCCAGATTTATGGTGTCTAAATTCAACACCCTCCTCTGTGATTTTTCTCATTTTAGATAAAGAAAATACTTGGTATCCTCCACTATCTGTAAGTAAAGCTCCATCCCATTTCATAAAGCCTCTAATACCACCAAATTCCTTTATTAATTCATCGCCAGGTTGTAACCATAAATGATATGTATTACCTAAAATTAAGCCATCAGATACTTCCTTTATTTCATCAGGTATTAATGTTTTAACTGTAGCCTGAGTACCTACTGGCATAAAAATTGGTGTTTCAAAATCACCATGAGGAGTATGTAATATTCCATATCTAGCACCTGTTTGCTTACATTCATGAATTAATTCATACCAAACTGGTTGCTTCATTATCTAACCCTCTTAATAGTTTTCATCTTGATATCCTTTAGTGGCTTATCATTTCTATCAGTTTTAGCTTCTGCAATTTTATCTACAACCTCAATACCAGATACTACAGCACCAAAGCCTGCATATTCACCATCTAGATATGGGGCATCATCATGCATAATAAAGAATTGGCTTGATGCACTATTAGGATATGATGTTCTTGCCATAGAGATTACACCTCTTGTATGGTTTAATAAATTCTTAACACCATTTGATAAGAATTCACCTTTAATTGTTTCTTTTGAACCACCAATACCAGTTCCCTTAGGATCTCCACCTTGAATCATAAATCCACTTATTACTCTATGGAAAATAATACCTTTATAGAAATCCTTATCAACTAATTTTAAGAAGTTTTCTACTGTGATAGGTGCTACCTCTGGGAATAATTCAACGACAATATTTCCTAATTCCTCTACTTCAATTTCAACTCTTGGGTTGTTATCATTTAAAAATTTTTCGTAAATCATAATTTTATCCTCTATTCTATAAACATTGCATCACCAAATGAGAAAAATCTATATCTTTCCTTTACAGCTTCCTCATAGGCTTTTAAAATAAATTCTCTTCCAGCTAAAGCACTTACTAGCATAATAAGTGTTGACTTTGGTAAATGGAAATTAGTAATTAATGCATCTATTGCCTTAAATTTATATCCTGGATAAATGAAAATATTTGTATTTTTACATTCAGGATAAAATAGACCATCATCATGAATTGCTGATTCTAATGTTCTAGTTGATGTTGTACCAACTGAAATTATTCTTTTACCAGCCTTTTTAGCTTCATTTAATCTTTTTGCTGATTCTTCAGATATTTCATAATATTCACTATGCATTTCATGCTTTGATGCATCCTCCTCTGTTACAGGACGGAATGTACCAAGTCCTACATGTAATGTTATAGGAATAATTTCAATACCCTTTGCTTTAATTTTCTCCATTAGCTCTGGAGTAAAATGCAATCCTGCAGTAGGTGCTGCAGCACTACCTGGGTTTTTAGCATAAACTGTTTGATATCTATTTTTATCCTCTAGCTTTTCATGAATATATGGAGGAAGTGGCATTTCACCTAGCTTATCTAAAATTTCAACTAATATACCATCATATATTAGCTCAAATTTACAAATACCCATATCAGCTAATTCAATACATTTAGCTCTAAGTAATCCTCCACCAAAGCTAATTATAGTACCTATTTTTACTCTTTTTTGAGGCTTAGCTAATGTTTGCCATACATTATTACCTAAATCCTTTAAAAGTAAAACCTCTATTACTGCACCAGTATCCTCTTTATGTCCGATTAATCTTGCAGGAATAACCTTTGTATCATTAATAACTAATACATCGTTATTAGATAATTTATCAATAATATTAGAAAAATGTGTGTGCTCTATTGTTTTATTTTCTCTATTTAATACTAAAAGTCTTGATGAGCTTCTATCCTTTAATGGAGTTTGAGCTATCAATTCTTCTGGTAAATAATAATCATAATCACTTGTTTTTAACATAAATAAATCCTTCTTATGCAAATATACCTTTATAATATTTAACGCCTAATTTATCATAAGCCTTTTCTGTTGCTATACGACCTCTATTAGATCTTTTAATATATCCTTCTTGAAGTAAATATGGTTCATATACATCTTCTATTGTAGATACTTCTTCTGAAATAGTAGCTGCAAGTGATTCAACACCTACAGGACCTCCTCTAAATGTTTCAACAATAGCTCTTAAATATCTATAATCAGTATAATCTAAGCCATCATTGTCAATTCCAAGCTTAGATAATGCATCCTTACATATATCAATAGTGATTTCACCATTGTTTTTAACATCAGCAAAATCTCTAACTCTTCTAAATAAACGATTGGCAATTCTTGGTGTACCACGGCTTCTTTTCGCAAGCTCAATTGCGGCATTATCATCTATTTTAGTTTCATGAACCTTTGCAGTTCTTGTAACAATTGAATTTAATTCATCAATTGTATAATAATCTAATCTTAAAACAACACCAAATCTATCTCTAAGTGGGGCTGAAAGATCACCAAATCTAGTTGTAGCTCCAACTAAGGTAAATGGAGGTAGGTCAACTCTAATGCTTCTTGCTTGAGAATCCTTACCAACCATAATATCTAATTGGTAATCCTCCATCGCACTATATAAAACCTCTTCTACATATCTTGGAAGTCTATGTATTTCATCAATGAATAATACATCACCTTCCTCTAATGTAGATAATACAGCTGCTAAATCGCCACTTCTTTCAATCGCAGGACCTGAAACTACCTTGATATTAACACCTAATTCATTGGCGATAATTTGAGCTAATGTAGTTTTACCAAGCCCTGGAGGTCCATATAATAATGTATGATCTAAGGCCTCATTTCTTTTTAAAGCTGCCTTAATATAAACCTCAAGCATTTCCTTTGCTTCTTTTTGACCAATATATTCAGTAAGCTTTTGAGGTCTTAAAGATAATTCTTCCTTTTCGTCATCCTGCTGTTCATTAGGATCTACTACTCTTTCATCTTCCATTATCTCACCTCGCTACTTTACTAATTGTTTTAATGCTTCCTTTACTAAAACGCCTACATCCTTTGAGGCATCAAGCTTAGAAACAATTTTGGTAATTTCCTTTTTAGAATATCCTAAAGCTAATAAGGCATCCTCTACATCTGTTAGCTTAGATGATGATTTAACAATACCATCATCATCACTAAACGAAACCTTACCTTTTAAATCTAATATAATTTGCTGGCTAGCCTTTTGACCAATACCAGGGAATTTTCTTAAATAAGCATCATTTCTACTTTCGATTGCGTTAACAATTTCTTTAACGCTACCTGCAGCTAGAATGGATAAGGCACTTTTAGGACCTATTCCTGAAACAGAAATAAGCTTTAAAAATAATTCCTTTTCGTCTTCCTTTGTAAAACCATACAATTCAATGGCATCTTCTCTTACACTTTGATATGTATAAATTGTATAATCCTCGTTTAATTTAAAATTATATGGATTGCCAACAATAATCAAATAACCTATACCATTATTATCACAAATAATATATTTTGGACTTATTTTTGTAACCTTACCTTTAATATATCCATACATAAAAATATCACCGCAATAATAATAACATAAAAGGGGGCAAATTTAAAGCATATTATTTTTCTATAATATTATAAATAATATTAAATTATTAATTAAATAATTAGTTTTTTGATAAAAAATACTTTATTTTTACAAAAATTATTATAATTTGAAATCTTTACTATCTTAGCTTTTAATTATATAATATAATTAATTTGTATGAATTGTTTAGGAGGTGTAATAATGAAGAATTTTGATGAATGCTTAAATACGTTCAATGAAGAATATGAAAAATTCCTATCTAATTATAAATTTTTAGATAAAGATTCTTTTTTTACACCACAGCTTTTATCAGAAATAAATAAAATAATTGACGAATTAAGTAATTGTGCATATTTTGAAATTAATAATCTAGATAAAAGAAAAACTAAGCTTAATGAAAGCTTTAAGGCTACCCTAAAGGATTATTATAAAATTGAACGTCAGAGAAAAAATGAATTAAAGGAAAAGCTTAAAGCAATTAAAGACGAAGCTGATATTGCAATTGCTAATCTAAAAAAAGATTTATTAGATAATAAGAACCAATTTGAAAAAAATGAATTTGATTCATTAAATGATATAGATTTTTATATTGATGCTTCTAACCAAAATATCGATATGTTTGAAATCGAATGTAAAGATAATTTAAATCGTTTTGCATATCAAATTGATGTTGCAAAATCATCATATAACAATAATATTGACACATTTAATGCTCAGCTTGAAGATCAGCTAGAGAAGGTTACTTCTATTTATAAGACTAATATTGAAAAATGCGATAAGAGCTATTCGGATTTAGTAGAATCTTATAACTTAATTATCGAAGAAAAAAATAGATTAATCGAAGAAAAAAAGCATGAATATCAGGTTGCTCAGGTAGAATTAAAAAATAAAAAGCGTCAAGAATCTACTGACCTAAATGATTTAATTAGAAAGTATTCTGAAGAAAAGAGTAATAAATTATCTGAAATAAAAGCTGAATATGTTAATTTACAAAAGCTAGATAATGTTGAAAAGCAAGGATTATTTGATGAGCTTAAAAATGAAAACTTTAAAGCAAATAAGGATTTCGTTCAAAGCATTAATGAGCTAGATAATAAGCTAAAGGATTTAAGAGAAAAATTTGAAAAATATTGTAATGAGGAATATCAAAATAAATATTATTCTATTTTTGATATCCACGTAGAGCAAGAAAAAATTATTGCTGAATTTTTATTAAACAATAAAAATGATCCTAAGCTTAAAACTGCATTAAGAAAAATAAATAAGCAATATTATAACAAAATTGCTGAGGAAAATAATAGAGTTGAAAAGCTAATTGATGCTGCTAAAAAGAGCTATGCTAAGGAAAATGCTGAAGGTGTATACGAAAAGAAAATATTAGATATATCAAGAACTTCTTTCTTTGCTAAGCTTAATGAAAAGCAAACTAGAGATAATAAATATTATCAGGAAAAAAATAATGGATATGAAAATCTATATAATTACAATGCTTTTATTGCAACTAGCGAATATAATAAGCAAGCAAATAAATTATTATTAGATTCTTCTATCAGAAACCTAGGTATTGAAAAAGAAATTGATGAAACTGATGCTAAATATCAAATTCAAATTGAAACTTTAAGTGATGTAATTAAGAAATATCAATTAGAAATATCAATTTCTAAAAAGCTAAATGAATTAAATCGTATTTATTTAGATGACAAATATAATAGAGAAATTAGCTTTTTAACTGTAAGTAATTTATTAAAGATTGAAAAATGTAAGGTGCTAGATCAATACAATATTAGACAGTATGAATTAAATATTCAAAACTCAAATAATATTTTAGATTATAGTAAGAAAAAAATTAATTTACAAAATGATAAATATTCTGCCTTGAAAAAGCAAGATATTGTAATTTCTCATAATCAATTACAAAACATTATTACTAATAATAATTATGATATTTCATTACTAAATCATAAGTGCCTACATAAACAAGATGTTAGTAATAAAGAGGCAAAGCATGCAACTATATTAAATAAAACTAATTTATTAAATGAAAAATTCATTGTTGAATTAGATGAATATGAAAACATATTACAAGCATATGTAATTATTTATAATAATATAGTTAAAGCTTGGAACGATATAATTGATAAATTATATAGTCTAGATCCAAATTCAAATAAGCTTATTAAACGCTTTTTAACTGACTTATTAGTAATTTTAAAGAAATTAATATTAAATATCACTGATACCTATAAAAAATTAGTAGATGAGGAAATATCATCTCATATCAATTTTGATAATGAATTCAAATATAAGGACAGCATAGATGTTCTAAAGAATAGACGTGAAGATGAAATTGCTGTAATAAATCATAAAAAAGAATTATTAGTTCACGAATCTGATTTATTAAAAGCTAAAAATGATGATATAAGATTACGCTTATTTACTATCCAATATGATGATGGCGATAAATACAATAGGAGTACTAGAAATTCATTAACAAAACAATTAGTTTCAACTTTAAAGAAAAATAATAAGCAATTAAATATTTTAGATAATATGATTGAAGAAATTAATAAGGAAGCTTTGAATACTGAAAAGAAATATGATAAGCAAATATCATCTTTAGAGGATGAAATCGAAAATGATAATATGCCTTATTTATCTTTTAATAAGCAGGTTAATGAAATTATAGAAAAAACTAAAAAAATTATTAATAGTGAAATTGTTTCTGAAAATTTAACTGAAAAAGAAAAATTCAAATTATCTATAGCAGCATTAGATAATAATATCTTAACGAGCTTATTTTCTAATAACTCTGCTTTCAGCGAAAAATATCAATTTAGCTATAATTTAGCATTGAAGAAAATTGATGAAGAATATAATGAGGAGATGGAATCAACTCAAAAAGCATATGATGAAACATTAGATGATCTTAAAAAGAAATATCTAGAAACAAATCAAGTTGAGTTAAATAAAATTAATTCATTATTAAATGATAGATTAAAACTAGAAAAGCATTATAATGATATTATTATGGATAATGATATTCAGCATCAAAAGGATATTAATGCTATATTACTTGCTAAAGAACAAAGCACAACTCAGTTCTATACTGAATTATATGCAGTTGATGATAATTTAACTGAAATCGAAAATGATTATGCATTTAATATCAAAAAGCAAGAAACTGATTATTCTAATAATAAGCAACAAATTGTAGATGAAACATTAGCTATTAAAGAGGAATATAACAATTCCTTAAGTAATTATATTAGTAATCGTAGAGCTATTATTAATCACCTACCAATAGCTATGAAGGAAAATGAAAAGGAACTTGTAGCTCAATATAAGGAAAAGAATAAAGAAATTGATTTAAAGCTTATTCAATCTAAAAAGGATTTAAGTCTTAAGAAAACTTTAGAAAAGAAAAATCTTAGTACAATTGATTTCAACTATAAAACTGCAGTATTAAAGATTGAAGCTAGTGATAAACGCCAAAAGATAAAGGAAAAGAAAAATCTTATTAAAGAGAAAAATTATGTAGTTGACATAATTGGAGAAAATTAAAGAGGTTAGCAATATAATATGTACCCAATGTCAAGGACACTTATAAAAAAAGGTATATGTTATTAATAAGGAATTAATCCCCTAGGGGATTCGCGGCTTAGATTGAAGCTGATTGTACATTTGTACTTTCGGCTTCTTTT
>Ga0247610_10002260_pt1 | contig 22545 bp, 22 predicted proteins | sample 174DNAGHGhighgp2_FD_193483 | JGI IMG/M metagenome (GOLD analysis project Ga0247610, IMG submission 193483) | Sheep rumen microbial communities from Palmerston North, Manawatu-Wanganui, New Zealand - 1742 DNA GHGhigh gp2 | ecosystem: Host-associated > Mammals > Digestive system > Stomach > Rumen...
TCAATAATTAATCATAATGAAACAAGATATTATTATGATGGATTAAATAGATTAATTAGATTAGATAGTAATGAATTAAATCATACATATACATATTCATATGATGAAAAAAATAATATTATATCTAAGGGTATCCATGATTTATCAGATAATAATATATTATTAAATTCATCATATAAAGACTTCGAATATGATAATGATAATAAATTAATATCATATGATAATAATCAAATTACATATGATAATTCATTAAGACCAATTAATTATAAGGGTAATACATTATTATGGGATAATAATAAATTACTTCAATATGGTAACAATCATTTTGAATATGATTATAATGGATTAAGAATAAAGAAGATTACATCTAATGAAGAAATAGAATATGTAAGAGATGGTAAAAGATTATTAAAGGAAATCCATACTGTATATAATAGTAGTATTATAGAAGGACAATCCATAAATAATAATATAGAGGCAATATCATCACCAGGTGATGTTATTACCTATAATTATGGAATTAATGGAATAGAAGGATTTACATTAAATAATATAAACTATCATTATATTAAGAATATATTTAATGATGTAATAGAAATAATCGATGATAATTATAATACTTATGCAAAATATTCCTATGATGCATATGGTAAATGCAATATATTATTAAATGTAGATGATATGGCAAATATCAATCCAATAAGATATAGATCATATTATTATGATAAAGAGATTGGATTATATTATCTAAATAATCGATATTATGATCCAGAGATAATGAGATTCATATCTTTAGATGATATATCATATTTAGAATATGATGTATTAGGTGGATTGAATTTATGGACTTATTGTAATAATAACCCTATTATGTATGTTGATCCGGATGGAAATAGTTGGTGGGAATGGCTAGTAGGTGGTTTATCTTTTATTGGTGGATTAATTGCCTGTATGTTTCCTGGCGGACAGGTTTTCGGAGTTGGACTAATGGCTGCTGGAATATCAATAACAACTTCGGCAGCTTTGAATGCTGCTGGTGTAGATGGTAAGGTTGCGAGTTTGATTGTTTCTGGTCTATCGATTGTAGCCGGAATTGCATTGTGTTTTACACCGTTTGCTGGTATAGGTGCTGGATTGATTGGTCAAGGAATAGGATCAATTGCGGGTGGATATATAAGTGAATCATTAGGTGGTTCTTTTGAACTTGGTTCGGCAATTGGTGGAATAGTTGGAAGTGTGGTTGGTGGTTTTGTTTATAGGGGTATCACAAGTTATCGAATGGGACATATGACTCCGTATGAAAAAGGAATAATGGGTGAAAAGTATGTTCAAGCAAGGACCGGGATTAAAGCCCATACAATGAATTCAGGAAAACTAAGGCCGGATTTTGTAAAAGGTAGTAGTTTATTAATTGATTCTAAAAATGTTGCTTCTCAAAGCTTGACAAAGCAATTGATTGCATATAAGAACCTTGGTTATGAAAAAACCATAATTTATGTCCGTCTTCATACTAAAATTTCCGAATCACTAAAGAATTCAGGTATTATAATCAAGTATTTTCCTTGGTGGTAGAATATGATTAATAAAGAGTACTCATATAGAGAATTACGAAAAGATTTAAAGAGAATAGGAGTAAGAATTTCTCATAGAAAATATCTTTCACATATGACATTTATTGATTGTGATCATATAGTTATCAAATATGTTATTGATGCAATTAGAAAATCAAACGATGTAAATTTTATTAATGATTGTATATGTTCGTTAGGTGTCAAAAGTTTTAATGAAGCAGTACCTTTTTTGAAAGAATATTATGATGAGACATTTGGTAATGATAATCATAGTTCGACAATTTTATATATTTGTCAAGCTTTAGTTAGAATAGATGATAAATCAATAATTGAATGGTGTTATTCAAAATTGAACGTTGAAATCCCTATTTATGAAGATGTAGCATTACTTGAGTATGTTGTAAAGAATGAGAAAAATGAGGATAGACTTACATCTTTTTTGATTGAAATGTCTATTAAAATAGTTTCGTTGAGTAAGAATTATTATGGGAACCCTCTTGAGGAATGTAAGTACTATTTTTCTGAGTATGCTCTTGAAAACTTGGCTAAAATTGATTTTCCAAGGAAAGATACATTTGCTAAAAAATTCGAAAAAAAATTAAACGATTTTGTTCGTTTTGAAAAATCAGAATGGGAAAAAAAACTAACAATATCCACATTAAAGAGATATAGGAATATTTTAAAAAAAATCCTTTGTTAAGGTTGATGCTTACATTTTATACAATGTTAAGGTGTTTTTTGACAAATACTAATTTGAAAATATAATAATATATAATTATTAGAAAAATATCATCTTTAGGATTAAAAGAACTTGCTGAAACTATTGAAAACCAAGAAGAATACAGCTAATAATTGTTCAGGTCAATTTATTTATGCCTTATTATAGAGGTAGTAGTACCTATCGTTTCATCAGCTGAAAATCCAACACCATGAGGAAAGAAGAGTACTAGCTGAACCATACGAAAGTAAGATATTACCTGATCAAACTAAGATTGTTAATGAAGAAGGCGGTACAGTAGTTAACGCTACTATCGCAGTTGATTCTAATGGTGTATTAGGTAAGATTACAATTGGTGTATAAAAGAGATAAAAGGAGTGCTATTCAATATCGGTTCTTTAAATTATAAGTAGTGTACCATACCATACATCTCCAAATTATCGATAGTATGGACTTTAAAATATCGATGGTGCAACTACAACTACAAAATATAAGGAGTGATGGTTCTGTCATATGGCAGAAAGTCACTCCTTTTTATTACTTCATAAGATTCATAAAATTATGGTATAATAACACTAATGCGAGGTTTCAAAATATGAAAATCAAAAAGTTATGCCGTTTTTGTGATTCAGAATATGATGATCAAAATGATTTTAGTTATATTTTAAAAAACGGGAACGATGTTTGCCCAAATTGTATTGAAATAAATAAATTAAAAGAATTATTGAAAAAATATAGTGACAGTCAAAGTGATAAAGAATGGGATAGCAGCATTCACAAAAAAAATATGATTGAAGATAATATTGATTATGGAAATGGTGTAAAATCTTATACTTCCTTACATTATTCAAGTTCATTTCGCTTCGAGAATAGGTGTAAAACCATAAATGAATTGATTGAAAGAATTGATTATGCAAGAAGATTGTTAGCTGTTGAAATTGCTGGTCAATTTGAGATTTTAGATAGTATCTATGAGAAGAAGAATGTTTTTTGGGAGGAATCTGGTAATTTTCTAAGGTATGTTCACAACGCTTCTTTTGAATATGTTGTCATAAAATTGAAAGAATTATTATCTGGTTTTAACTCAAAATATTCCATCTTAAAAATAAAAAATCTATTAGTTAATAATAAATCAAATATTAATAATCAAAAAATATATGAAGTTTTCACCTATGATAATGGTGATCAATTCGAAATTAAATTCGATGTTTTTCCAATGCTCGATTATTTGAATAAAATAGATGGATTAATTGAAATGTATAAAGAAACTATAAATGCAATAAGTGATTTTCGTGACAATTATTTTGCTCACATTTCAAGCTTAAAAGATGAAGCATCATCAAAGAATTTATCATATGTTAACATAAAAAGAATTTTTAATATGCTTAAACTTATATATGATGGATTGCTTTATGCTGTTGCCCCTGACAAATATACAAATCTGATTGTAGACCATAACATTTATATATCACATTTAGATAATATTATTAAAGAGTATAGAAAAAATAGAAAGAATGATTAATATGTTAAAAGAAGAATTTAAAAATCTTTGTGCAAAGTATAATCCTGTATTTGCTTCAATGATAACCAAATTTATAAATGATAATGGAAAGTTTTATCAAGTACCAGCGGTTAAATGGCGTTTTACATGGGATGATGATGTTACTATTATGGGGAGCTTGCGATAAAACAAATAATAGTGTGAGTCTTAATTTAAAAGCGGTTATATATGCATACGAAAATGATACTTTTCAAGATGTTGAATATTATGCCATTCACGAAATTAGGCACATTTTCCAACATATGAAGATAAATGAATTAGATGAAGGAATAAATAATGGAGTAGAAGAGAACTTAGTAAAATGATGGAAGTATGAAGAAGAACACTACATACGAGTAAAAGATGAAAATGGTAATGTGAATGACGATTATTTTAAACAAGATATAGAGATGGACGCATATGCATTTGCTCTTGCTGTTATGCAATATAAATATGGTACAATTGATTTGTATATACCACCAATATATGGGAAAGAGTTTTATGAAATCGTTGACTGGTAGATTAATCATTTTAAAGAAAAAAACTTGTAGTAAAATAAGGAGTTATATGAATGGAAATTATTGATATATTTGAAATGTTGTTAAATAAAAGGCATGAAGGACCTTACTGGGATTTTAAACAAGAATGGTGCCCAAAAGAAAATAAGGATGATTTATATCATGATATTATTTGTATGGCAAACAATTTAGTTGATTCAGACGCATATTTGTTTTATGGAATAAGTGATAGTTTTGAAATAATTGGCGTTGAAAACGATAAAAATAGAAGGAATACTCAAAAACTAGTAGACGGATTAAAGGATTTAAAATTTTTGGGGGACGTTCATCCTATGGTTCATGTAGATACATTTGAATATAATAGCCATTTGATTGATGTAATTGTGATTGAAAATTCAAACAACACACCTTTCATTTTACGTGAGCAATACAAAGGGATTTTTCCAAATCACATTTACACTAGAGTTCAAGATACAAACACACCAAAAAAATCATCTGCTGATTTAGACAAACAGGAATTATTGTGGAAAAAAAGATTTGGAATAAACAAAACTATTATGGAAAAGATGTTGTTGGTTCTTGATGATTATAGTAATTGGGGAAGCTATGACAAAAAAGGTAACTTTGGTCTTGATTTAGGTAACACAAATGTTATTTTTAATAAGTTTTTTCCGGAATTTAGAATAGAAATTGATAAAGAAAATGAGAATATATGGGATATGGAAACTATGGCTTGCTTTTATCCTAATCTCCGTTCTGGGGATTATAATGCCAATATTTATTACTTTAATACTGTGATATTTAATATCCACATTGCACATGTTGATGAGTTTAATAAATATATAGTAATACCTCAAGATGGCTCTATTGAAATAAATAATAAGGCGATTTATTTTTATTATCTATTAAAGAATTCTATTTCTGGAAAAATTCAAAGAATATTAACTCAAAACACTTTTGATACAAGTTCTAGATTTGTTGGCAAATATTGGTTACTATATTTTGATGATGAAAATGATTATGATAATTTTATATGTTTCGCTAAAGAGGAAGAACAATTAGTTGTTTCAAATATTTCTAATGGTGAATATTTTATTGGTGAAGAAAGGCAAATGGGACAGCCAGCGAAACCAATGTCTGGTATTAATAATGTATATAGGATATATATTGAGTATCTTATAAAAAAAAAGAACATTAATATAAGCAAATTTTCGGATTATTTTAAACATTATAAGAATTTGATAAGTAAAAAATAACAAATAAAAAGCCGCCTAGTTGATGAACAGGCGGCCTATGACTTAGGATTCGAAAAAAATCGTTAAAATATCTTGTATGATGTCAAATGTCTTACGTAGCGTATACAATATCTTGTATATTGTCCGTCATTTGCGATATCTTGCATAACTTTTATAGTGATTTGGTGGCAAAACGTTTGGTGGCAATTTTTGTATATAGTGGGAGACTAGTGGTGGCAATAGAAAAAATGGCACTTTGGAATTCTAAAATTGATCAAAAATATCATATAATACTATCCTAGAGGATATTAATATGAAATATGTATATTATGACAAATATTATAATACTAGAACTATAAGAGCAACATTTCTTATGTTCATTACAATGCTAGATTCAACTGAAATGGATTATGACCTATTTTATGACTATACAGGATTAAGCTTACTATTACTGGTTTCAGCGCTTTTGTGTTTTGAGACGTTGTTGCACAATCCATATTTTAAAGCAAACAAATGTATCAATCTAAAAATTATAATAGACCAAATGTACAAGTTTGGTCTATTTTTTTATCTTTATGTGGGATTTTCTATTTAATATTTTAAAAAAATAAGTTATAATGAATTTAATAGTTTACACGTTTTATAGAAAGGAAATTTATATATGGCAGGAAACAATATTAGAAACGTTGTTGTTTTAGGCCACCAAGGTAGTGGTAAAACAACTTTAGTAGAATCTTTATATTCTACAGCAACAGGAAAGGCAAAGGGAGCAGTTGAAAAAGGAACAACTGTTAGTGACTACCTTCCTGAAGAAAAGGACAAGCTTTCATCAGTTAGATTAAGTGTTGTCCCAGTTGAATATCAAAATTATAAGATTAACCTAATTGATATTCCTGGTAATGATGATTTTATCGGAGAGGCAATCGCTACGATTGGTGTAGTTAAGGGTGCTATTTTAGTATTAGATGCTACATCTGGTGTTCAGGTTGAAACTGTAAAGCATTGGAATATGCTTAGAAAGAAGGGTATTCCTACAATTATCTATGTTAATAAGATGGATAAGGAATCTATTAACTTTGAAGCAGTTTTAGATGAAATTAGAACTAAATTAGGTAAGAATGCAATTCCATTCTGTTATCCAATGGGTCATGATAATACATTCGATGGTTATATTAATGTAGTTACATTAAAGGCTAGAAAATATAACGGTAAGGAATGTGAGGACGCTCCTATCTATGATGATAAGAAACAAAAGGTATTTGAGCTTCATAATACAATGGTTGAGGCAGTTGCTCAAACTAGTGAAGAATTGTTAGATAAGTTCTTTAGTGGTGAGGCTTTAACTAATGAAGAAATTCATGATGGTTTAAGAAATGGTGTATTAGCTGGTGATTTAACTCCAGTATTAGTTGGTTCAGCATTAAAGAATATTACTGTTCATACAGCATTACAAATGTTAATTGACTATTTACCAAATCCTAGTGATTTAAAGCCTATTATCGCTGTTAATGAGGAATTAAATGAAATTGAGATTAAGACTTTAGATGAAGAGCCTTTCTCAGCATTTGTATTTAAGACAACTGTAGATTCATTCTCTGGAACTACATCTATCTTTAAGGTAAATTCTGGTGTTTTAAAGCAGGGTGATTCTGTATATGTTCCTAATTTAAAGAAGACTATCTCTGTTAACCAATTATTTACTTTATGTGGTGCTAAGCAAAATCCGGTTAGTGAATTACATGCTGGTGATATCGGTTGTATCAATAAGGTAGATGGATTAGAGACATCTATGACATTATGTGATCCTAAGAATAGGGTTATTTATAAGGAAATTGAATTCCCAACTGCAGTTTATTATAAAGCATTAGTAACATCTAATAAGAATGATGATGATAAGCTAGGTACAGTATTACAAAAGATTATGCTTGAGGATAAGTCTGTTGAGGTTAAGAGAAATCATGAAACTAACCAATTATTAATTGGTAGCTTAGGATTAGGCCATTTAAATTTCTTATTAGAAAGAATGAAGAATTCTTATAAATTAAATGTTCAAACAGAGGATTCTAAGGTAGTTTATCGTGAAACTATCAAGGGCTCTGCAATTGGTGATGGTAGATACATTAAACAATCTGGTGGTGCTGGATTCTATGGTGTTGTACAAATGGAATTTAAGCCAGCAGATGAGAATAAGTTCACTGAAGAGGTATTTGGTGGTGCCGTACCTAAGAATTACTTCCCAGCAGTAGAAAAGGGATTCTTTGAGGCTTGTGAAAAGGGCTTATTAGCTGGATTCCCTGTAATTGGTGTTCATGCTATATTAAAGGATGGTAAATACCATGATGTTGACTCTAATGAATTAGCATTCAAAAACGCAGCTATCCTAGCATTTAAGGATGCTTATATGAAGTGTAAGCCAGTTATTTTAGAGCCAATTATTAAGGTTGTTGTTACTGTACATCCTGATGATACTGGTACTATCTTATCTGACTTAAATACTAGACGTGCTAAGATTATTGGTATGGATGTAAATACAGCTAAGGATCAAAAGATTACGGCTTTAGTTCCTGAATCTGAAATCCTAGAATATGTTAATGACTTAAAGTCTATGACACAGGGTGCTGGTTACTTCAATAGAACATTCAATGGCTATGAGGAAGCTCCTGCATATGTTCAAGAAAAGATTTTAAAATCAATTGTTAAGTAATTAAATAATGATGAATGGTAATCTTCAAACTAGATTACCATTTTTCTTTTTTTCTTTTGAAAATGTGGTAAAATACTAGGGTGTAAATTGGAGATGCTATTATGGATGTAGTATTAATTGTCGCTAATGTATTATCATTTATTGGAAATACATTATTTACCTTATCGGCATTATTAAAATCAAAAAGAAAAATATTGCTATTTCAATCAGGTAATTATGTCTTAGCTATCGTTTCTGAGGCTATGATGAGTGCCTATAGTGCATTAGCACAAGAGTCTGTATCATTAACTAGAAATATGATTTTATTATTTTTAAAGGTTAAAAGTGAAATAGTAAAATTAGTACTAAATATTATCTGTGTTATAGTTGCGGTCACAGTTGGTGTTTTATTAAATATATTCTTAAATGATAATGTATGGTATGGATATTTACCTATACTAGGTAATATATGCTATTCATTTGGTGTAATAGTAGCTTTTATGATTAAGGATAATCCTTTAAAGAGTGAAGCTTTTATAAAGGTATGCTTATTAATTAATTCTGTTTTATGGGCTATTTATGGATATTATGTTGAGCTATATCCTATATTGATTTTCAATATAATAAACATTGTATTTTGTATTATTTCAATTGTTAGAATTATTATTTTATCTAACAAGGCTAAAAATTATGAAAAAGCAGAGTAATGAAGCTATTAATAATTGAATTTTAATATTAATTACAATATAATAATATTAATGTTTACGAATGCTTAAAGGGGTGTTTTTAGATGTTTTTAAATGCATTTTCAGATTTAATAAATGATTTAAGTGAAAAGACAGGAATTAATTCAAAAGATTTAATATTCTTTGCCGCAATTATTTTTGTCATTTTAGTTATTGTTATATGGGTAAGTGTAAGTGCTATAGTTGGTAAAAAGAAAGCTAAAAAGGCAATTATTGCTAAAGAAAACTCAGAAGTTGAAGAGGATAATTCTGTTAAGGTAGAAGCTAAGCCTGAAGAAACTGTAGCTCCAGCTGTAGTAGCCGATAATGAAGAAAAGGTTGAAGAACCACAAGAAGAGGCTAAGCCTGAGGAAGCTTCTGCCATTGAAGAGGTTCAAGAGGAAGCAGCCGAAGAGACTGCTGAGGATGAACAAGAAGCTAATGAACCTGTAGAAGAACAACCAGAGGAAGCTAATGAGCCTATAGAAGAAGCTGAAACAGCTGAAGAAAATAATGAAGAATCTACTGAGGAAACAGTTGAGGAACCTGCTCAAGAAGAGGAAGTTGTTGACGAAGAACCCGCTGCTGAAGAGGTATCTGAGGATGTAGTTGAAGAACAAGAAGAAGCTAATGAATCAGTAGAAGAAACTGAAACAACTGAAGAACAACCAGTAGAAGAAACTCAAGAGGAAGAAGAACCTGTTGTAGAAGAAACTCAAGAGGAAGAAGAACCTGTTGAGGAAGTTGCTGCAGAAACAGTAGCTACAGCTATAGTAGCTGATACTGAAGAATCTCAAGATGAAGATGAACAACCTGAAGAAGAGACAGAAGTTGAAGAACAACCAGAGGAAGCTAATGAGCCTATAGAAGAAGCTGAAACAGCTGAAGAGGTTGTTGAATCTAAAGAGGAAGCTGTTGAAGAAACAACTGAACCTGAATCAAAGGAAGATGATGTAGTAGTTGTTCCATTTGAGGATGAATTATTAGCTGAGGATGAACCTGAAGCTGAGGAGGAAACTCAAGAAGCTCAAGTTGAAGAAACAGATGAAGAAACTTCTACTGATGATGTTGATATTTCATTAGATGATATTACTGCTGATTTAAATGAAGCTGAATTTGAAACTAAGAAAAAAGAAGCTATTGAAACATTAGAAGAACTTTTAGAGTTCCTTGATGAGGAATAGGAGGTTTTAAAAATGGCTAAGTTAAATTCAAGTGTTAATAAAGAAGAATTAAAAAATGATATTGAAGCATTAAAGAATGCAAGCTCTCAAGCTGAGGTTGATGCTATTTTAGCTAAGTATCAAGACTCAGTTGATGAAATGAGAAAGGCAAAGGATAAGCCAGCTAAGAAGGCTACTCCTAAGGCTACAGCTAAGCCTAAGACAACTGCTAAGAAGACAACAAAGGCTAAGGCTGAGGAAGCACCTAAGGGTAGATCTTATAATGGTAAATATGAGGTTTATGAAATTGGTGATGGATTCCAATATCATTTAAAGGCATCAAATGGTGAAATATTATTCGTATCTGAGGTTTATACTACTCGTGAGGGTGTAAGTAAAGCAATTGATGCGTTAAAGAAGAATATTGAAACTGGAGAATTAAGAATCTCTAAGGATAAGAAGGGATTATTTAAATTTAAATTAGTAGCTAAGAATCATAGAGTTTTAGCTATAAGCTCAACTTATCCACAGGAAAAGGGTGCTCAAAGAGCTTCTGAATCATTTAAGAAATTCGCTGTTAAGGCTGATATAGTAGATATTGAATTTGAGGATGCTGATGTTAAAACAGCTACTCCAATTGAGGTTAATACTAAGGAAAGAAAAACTGGTGGTAAATTCGAAATCGAGAAATTCGATGGTGAATATAGCTGGGATTTAAAAGCATCAAATGGTCAAATCTTATGCCAAGCTGATGGCTATACATCTAAGTCTGGTGTAATGAATTCTATTGATTCATTTAAGAAGAATATCAAGGAAGGCACATTTAAGTGCGTAAAAGATAAGAACAATAATTATTGCTATAAGCTATATACTCAGTCAGGTCGTGTTTGTGCTGTTGGTGAATCTTATACAACAAAGACATCTGCTGAATCTGCAGCTAATTCTGTAGTAGCGTTCTATAGAGATGCTGAGGTTATTGAAATTCAATAATGCATTTTAGGGGGTATTATATATACCCCTTTATAATTCGAGGTCTATATGGAAAATATAATGATTCCAAATGGAATAATAAAGGGTATTATTTCAGGTAAAAAGAAAAAGGATAATAAATATGAAAAGGGAAAAATTCAAAGAATTAACATTAATGGTAATGATGTAATTCAGGTTTCTCTTTTTACTGATAAGCAGGTATTTCATACAAATTATAATGATGATGAAATAAATAATGTTTTAAATAATTTATTAGATGAGTATTTCAATAATTTAGAGCTAACGACAGATGAATATACTTATAGCTATAGAATTACATCTAAGGGTAAGGTCTTATCATATAAGCATAAGAATAAGGAAATGGTATTTGTTGAAACAAGCTTTAATAGAAAGAAGAAATATATCATAGAAGAGGGAACTGTCGTTCCTGCATTAGTTGATTTAGGTATTATGACTAATGATGGTAAGGTAGTTAAGGCTGGATATGATAAATTTAAGCAAATCAATAGATTCTTAGAGATAATAGATGATTCTATTGGTAATGAGAAGCATCTAAAGATTATTGATTTTGGATGTGGAAAGAGCTATTTAACATTTATTCTTTATTATTATCTAGTTGATATTAAGAATATGGATTGTGAAATTATAGGCCTTGATTTAAAAGAGGATGTAATTGACAAATGTAATATGATTGCTGAAAAATATCATTATGATCATTTAAAATTCTTTAAGGGTGATGTTGCTAAATATAAGGATTCAAATGTTGATATGATAGTTACACTTCATGCATGTGATACAGCTACTGATTATGCTTTATATCATGCAATTAATATGAAGTGTAAATATATTTTCTCAGTTCCTTGCTGCCAGCATGAAATTAATAATCAATTAAGTTCTGATAAATTACATGTTATTAATAAATTTGGTATTTTAAAGGAAAGATTTTCTGCGATATTAACAGATTCTATTAGAGCTAATATTTTACAATATTATGGCTATAAAACTAATGTAATGGAATTCGTAGATTTTGAGAATTCTCCAAAGAATTTATTAATAAGAGCTGAACTAAAGCTAAAGCCTGGAAATGAAAAAATAAAAGAAGAAATTGATGAAATGATAAAAGAGTTTGATATTAAACAAACATTATATGAATTGGTATTTAATAAATAGTATTAAGTATTAGTAATACTTACAATACTTGATTTATTATTATAAAGATTATAAAATTATATAAAACTCTATGGAAAGGAAATAAGTTCTATTTTAAATAGTCTTATTGAATGGTACGGAGAATGGTTATTAAATTAGAAAATCTATGTAGAGATATAGAGAAAAAAGAAAATGAAAAGCCAACAGTAACTATCAATGATATTAATGTTGAGCTTGAAAGTGGATCTATTAATGGTTTAATTGGACCAACATTTAGTGGTAAGTCATCATTACTATTTTTGATTGCTGGTCTATTAGAATCAACTAGTGGTTCAATATATTTTGGCGATAAGGATGTTACTAAATTACCTGCTGAAAAGAGAGAGGTTGGGTTTGTATTCCAAAATTATCAGCTATATCCACATTTAACAGTATTACAAAATATTATGTTCCCTTTATTAGTTAAGAAGGTTCCAAAGAAGCTTGCTAAGGAAAAGGCATTGAATATTGCTGAAATAATGGGATTGACTGATATTTTAGATAAAAAGCCTAAGTCTTTATTAGTTCATAAGAGAGTACAGGTTGCTATTGCGAGAGCTTATGTTAAATCTCCTAATATTGTGTTATTAGATGAACCATTATCTCAGTTAGATATTAGATATAAGAATGAGACTAGAGATTTAATTAAGAAGATTCAAAGAGAAACAAAGATTACAACAATATTCGTATCTCAAAATCAGGAGGACGCAATTTATATTTCTGATTACCTAATGCTAATGAATGATGGTGCATTAAAGGCATATGGTACTCCTGAGGAATTATATGGAAATCCTGAAAATCAATTCGTTGCTGAATTCTTAGGTAATCCTTCAATTAACATCATTAAGTGTCAATATAATGATGATGAGGAATCTGTAAAGAAGGCACAAGAATTAAATAAAGAAGAAAAGGTAGAATCTAAAGTTGTTGAACCTGTTTCTGTAAAGAAAACAACATTACTAGATGAGGATATTGATTTAGCTGAATTAGGCTTAGGATATGGTAAGGCTTCTAGTGAAATAAAGAAGGAAGAAGAGCCTAAGGAAGAATTACCTGAAGATGAGGTAGAAGAGGAATCAGAGGAAGAAAATAAAATTGAGGCTGAGGTTCCAAAGGGTATCTTATCATTTGGTGATCAAATCTTCTTAGATGATAAAACACCAACATTTGGTGAAAGAATGATTTTAACAAAGGATACAAGACTTGCTGTTAGACCTGAAGCATTTGAATTTAGTCCAAATGGTAAATATGTAATGCATGTTGAAAGCTTTGAATTTACAGGAAGAGAAAATCTTGTTAGATTTACATTACCTGGAATTGAATATGTATTTAATTGCCTAGCTCCAATTGAATTAAAACTAGAGCCAGGAATGGATATTAAATTTGATTTTAAGAGATATTTCATCTTTGATATTATTGGTAGAAGAATTAGATAAAAATAGATTTATATTATTATAGAAAGACTACCTTATGATAGTCTTTTTATAATTTCACATATTTTTATTAAAATAAATTGTGTATAATTTAATTGTGTGAGAGGAAAAGGAAAATGACAGAAAGGATTAAGCAATTTTTAAAATTAAACAATCTTAATATTGATAAGCCAATTGTTTGTGCTGTATCTGGTGGTGCTGATTCTTTAGCTTTAATCCAAATTCTTTATGAATTAGGATATAAGGTCATTTTAGCTCACGTAAATCATCACAAAAGATTAGAATCTGAAGAAGAAGCTATAGCTATGGAGGTTTATGCAAGAAGCCTAAATATTCCATTTGAAATTTTAAATTATCATTATTCTGGCAATGGTAATTTCCATGATGAATCTCATAATGCTAGATATGAATTCTTTAGAAATGTAGCTAAAAAATATAATACTAACATTATCGCTACTGCTCATCACGCTAAGGATCAATTAGAAACTATTCTAATTAAGATGATGGAAGGCTCTAATTTATATGGATATGGTGGTATGCCAGTATCTTATGATGATGGTGAATTTATTGTAATTAGACCTATTTTATTATTAACTAAGGAAGAAATATGTAATTTCTTAAATGAAAGAAATATTAAATGGTATGAGGATAGCTCTAATTATCAGGATGAATTCTTAAGAAATAGATTACGTCATCATGTTATTCCTTTATTAGAAAAGGAATGCCCTGATTTATATAATAAGGTAATTCAATATTCATCTTTATTACACGAATCATTTGATTATATTAGAGACGATTCTAAGAAATATTTAAATGATAATGATAATATGATTAATATTGATACGTTTAAGGATTTAAGAATTGCATTAAAGAAGGATATTATCTCCTTAATGCTTGAGGGATATAATATCCAAAAGAATAATGCAATTATTGAGGATGTATTAGAATTAGCATCTTCAGATAAGGGCTCTAAGGATATATCCTTAAAGGATGGTTATTATTTCATAAAGGAATATAATTTGCTTTATATTAGTAAAAAGGAAGAAAAGAATATTGAGAATGTTTCTTTATCTTTAGATGATGTTGCTATATTTGGAAATAAATATAAGTTTTATTTTTCAAAAATAATACCTAACAATAATGCAAAATATATTAAATTATGCTATAATCAACTAGAATTGCCGTTATTAATTAGAAATAGGAATGATGGTGATTTTATAGCTTTAAATAATGGTAATAAAAAGGTATCTAGAGTATTAATTGATAGGAAGGTTCCTAAATATAAAAGAGGAGAGGTTCCTATTGTTGTTGATAATTTAGGTAATATCTTATGGATTTATAATTATTTAAAGAGCGATATAGTCTATAAGCAGAAGGGAAATTCTGATATTTATTTAGTTTGTGAGGTGCTATAGGTGCTAGATTGTATTGAAAGTATTTGCTTTTCAGAAGAGGAAATCGCAGATATAGTTAAAAAATTAGGTAAGGAAATAACTAAGGATTATGATGGTAAGGATCCATTAGTAATTGGTTTATTAAAGGGTTGTATTCCATTTATGAGTGACTTATTTAAGAATATTGACACTGAAATAACTCTTGGTTATATGAAGGTTTCATCTTATAAGGGTACTGAATCTACAGGTACTATTAAGATTGATGGATCTATTCCTGATGTTAAGGGAAGACATGTAATCGTCGTTGATGATATCTTAGATACTGGTAGAACATTAAATGCTATTAAGAATGTATTTATGGATAACGGTGCTTTAAGTGTAGAGGTATGTGTCCTATTAGATAAGCCTGAAGGAAGAAAGGTTAATATTGTTCCAAAGTATTGTGGAGGTAAGGTTCCTAATGCTTTCGTAGTTGGATATGGATTAGATTATGAAGAGCATTATAGAAATCTTCCATATATTGGAATATTAAAAAAAGAAATATATAGTTAGGAGTAATTTGTTATGCAGAATAATGATAAGAATAACAAAATGCCAAAGCGTAGATTCGATTGGATGTTCATTATCATCATAATTCTTGCAATAGTAGGTATATTTTTATTAATCAGAAGTATGGCTAATACATCATCTACTGAGAAATTGAATTATACTACCTTAATGCAATATATTACTGATAAGAACATTAAAGAGATAACTGCTGTACCTGTTGGTGGAGAGAATTATTTAATGTACAAGGTTACTGGTACATTTGTTGATGGTTCAAATAATACTAAGAACTTTGTTGCTATAATTACTTATGGTAATTTAGAGAAGATAATGACAGTTGATACTGTTAAGGTTACATTAGAAACTCTTACATCTAATACATGGTTATCAATTCTATTATCAATAATTCCTTATATCTTGGTTGGTATAATTTTGTTCTGGATGTTTAGATCTATTATGAAAAGCCAAGGTGGGGCTGGTGGAGCATTTGAATTTGCTAAGTCAACTGCGAAGAAGTCAGCATCTAAGGTAACATTTGCTGATGTTGCGGCATGTGATGAGGAAAAGGAAGAATTAGTAGAAATTATTGATTTCTTAAAGAATCCTCGTAAATATAATGAAATTGGTGCTAGAGTACCTAAGGGTGTCTTATTATTTGGTCCTCCAGGAACAGGTAAGACATTATTAGCAAAGGCAGTAGCTGGTGAGGCTGGTGTTCCTTTCTTCTCAATTTCAGGTTCTGATTTCGTTGAAATGTTCGTAGGTGTTGGTGCGTCTCGTGTTAGAGATATGTTTAAGACAGCTAAGGAAAATGCACCATGTATAATCTTCATTGATGAAATTGATGCTGTAGGTCGTCAAAGAGGTGCTGGTATGGGTGGAGGCCACGATGAGCGTGAGCAAACATTAAATCAGCTATTAGTTGAAATGGACGGCTTCAATGGTAATACTGGTATTATCATTATGGCTGCGACAAATAGACCAGACGTATTAGACCCAGCATTATTAAGACCAGGTCGTTTTGACCGTCAAATTACAATTGCTAATCCAGACGTTAGAGGTAGAGAGGCAATTTTAAAGGTACATGCTAGAAATAAGCATCTTGAGCAAGGTGTTAAGCTAGGCGATATCGCAGCTAGAACACCAGGTTTCTCAGGAGCTGATTTGGAAAATGTATTAAATGAGGCAGCATTATTAACAGCTAGAGGTAATCGTAAGGTTATTTCTATGAAGGATATTGATGAAGCAATTGACCGTGTTATGATGGGTCCTGCTAAAAAGAGTAAGAAGTATACTGACCACGAAAGAAAGCTTGTTGCTTATCATGAGGCTGGTCATGCTGTTATTGGTATTAAGCTTGAAAATGCATCAGAGGTTCAAAAGATTACTATTGTTCCAAGAGGACAAGCTGGTGGTTATAACCTAATGATGCCTAAGGAAGAAACATTCTTCCGTACTAAATCACAAATGCTAGAAACTATCACTGGCTTCTTAGGTGGTAGAGTTGCAGAAGAGATTATGTTTAATGAGGTTTCAACAGGAGCTTCAAATGACTTCCAAAATGCAACACAAATCGCTCGTAGTATGGTTACTGAATATGGTATGAGTGATTTAGGTCCTATGCAATATGAAACTCCAGGTGGTTCTGTATTCTTAGGTAGAGATTACTTAAAGGAAAAGAATTTCTCTGACCAGGTTGCACTAGAAATCGACCGTGAGCAAAGAAAGATTATTGAAGAATGCTATGCTAAGGCAAAGGATGTCATTTCTTCAAATATGGATTTATTAACTAATATTGCAGAATACTTATTAAAGGTTGAAACATTAACTAAGCCAGATATCGAAGAGATTTGTAAGACTGGTAAGCTTGCTTGGTGTGATGCTGAGGAAGAAAGAAGAGCTAAGGAGGCTGAAACTAAGGCAGATGCTGAGGCAGCATTTACTGAGGAAAAGGCTGAAGAAGCTAAGACAGAGGAAGCACCTAAGGAAGAGGCTGCAACTGAAGAGACTCCTAAGGAAGACACTACGGTAGAAGCTAATGAATCAGCTAATGAAACAAAAGGTGAATAATCTTGAGATTAGATAAATATTTAAAGGTATCAAGATTAATTAAAAGAAGAACTCTTGCAAAAGAGGTTGCTGATAATGAGCGTGTTTTAGTAAATGGTAATCCTGCTAAGCCCTCTAAGGAGCTTAAGATTGGTGATATTGTAACAGTTGAATTTGGTACAAAATCAGTAAGCGTCAAGGTTGTATCATTGGATCCTAAAACAAAAGCTCAGGATGCAACAACAATGTATGAGTTCATTGAAGAAAAAAGAAAGTAAAAAAAATAAAGCATTTATCATTTTTGAATTTGATAAATGCTTTTTTGTTATTCAGATTTTTCTTCTTTAGATTCTTCCTCTTCATCATCCTCATTTAATGTGTAAAGAGGTAGAATCTTTGGATCTAAATCCTTTACCTTATACATCTTATCTACATACATGATTCCATCTAAATGATCATTTTCATGCTGGAATACAATTGCGGGATAGCCTTCTAATGTTAATTTAACATTTCTAACCTTTTCAGTTACTGAATCAAATAAGGTACATTTTGCAATAATCTTATAATGTCTAGGTGTTACTAATCCTTCAGTGTTTCTGTTTACTGATAAGCAACCCTCACCATCAGGTAAATATACCATTAAATCAGATTTTGCAATGATTTCTGGATTGATTACTGTATAAGAATATTTTGTTTGCTTCTCATCTAAGAAATCAGTACAGTTCATTGAGAACATTCTTTTTGCAATACCAACCTGTGGAGCGGCAATACCAACACCTGGTCTTATATTATATTTTTTTACTAATTCATCTATTTCAGATACTACCATATATTCATGTAGTTGCTTAAGAGTTTCCTTATCTTCCTTTGTTAATGGAAATCTTACTCTTTCACACTTTTGTCTTAATATAGGATTACCCTCAATAGTTATATCATCCTTTGTATACATATTATCACCGGTAAAGATTATAACATAATAAAAATTAAAAAACTAGGAAATGATATGCTATAATTTAAGTGTATTTTGAGGTTTATATGGAAAATATTGTTGATGATTATGTAAATGAAATTACAGATAATGATGATTTTAAAAAATTAATAGAATTAAAAAGAATAATAGATTCTAAATATAAAAATGAAATCATTTTGTTTAAAACAGCTGAATCTAAATATTTAGAGGCATCTAATTATGGGAAATATTATCCTAATTTAGAAGAATTAAGAAGAGATTTTTCTAATAAGAAAAAGGAATTATATTCTAAAAAAGAGGTTAGAGAATATTTTGATTTGGAAAGAAAGATTAATGATTCTATTAATAATGATATAAATGAATTAAAGGAAATAGTATTAGATAATAAATACAATAATAAAAAATGTATGAAGTAAGTGATTAAAATGACTCAATATGAAAAGATGACAGAAACTAATGTTAAAAAGTTAATAACTTTATTAGCTATACCAACTGTTATAAGTATGCTAGTAACTGCGGTATATAACGTTGCCGACACATTCTTCGTATCAAGAATTAATGATAGTGCAAGTGCTGCTATATCTGTCGTTTTTTCACTTATGACATTAATTCAATCAATTGGATTTACAATTGGTATGGGAAGTGGTTCTTTAATATCTGTTTCATTAGGAAATAGAAAGGAAAAGGATGCTTCTAAATATGCAAGCCAAGGAATATTAATGGGATTAATATTAGGTGTTATATTTATAACATTTGGTTTAATATTTAATTCTAATATAATGTCTCTTTTAGGTGCCTCAGAAACATCATTACCATATTCAATTTTATATGGTAGATGGATATTTATAGCATCTCCATTTATGATTCTTTCATTTATTATGAATAATATTCTAAGAAATGAAGGAAAGGCTAGACTATCAATGATTGGTCTTTCATTTGGTGGATTATTAAATATTGCATTAGACCCATTATTTATTTACGGATTTGATATGGGAATATCAGGAGCTGGTCTAGCTACTATGATATCTCAGATAACAAGCTTTATGATTTTAGCATCATTTTTCTTATTTAATAGAACTGTATGTAAGATTAATGTTAAATATTTAACTAAGGATATTAGAAGCTATTTAGAGGCATTAAGAAGAGGTATGCCTACCTTATTTAGACAAGGCTTCGCAACTGGCTCTAATATAATATTAAATTTCTTAGCTAAGCCTTATGGTGATAGTATAGTAGCCGCACTAGGTATAACAGCTAAGCTATATATGTTATTAAGAAATATTATTATTGGTATAGGTCAAGGCTATATGCCTGTTGTTGGATATAATTATGGTGCTAAAAAATATAGTAGAATTAAGGATGCATTCTATTATGTGCTAATATTAGAAACTATAATATGTGCTTTATTTACTATAGCATTCTTTATTTTCTCTAATGAATTAGTAAACATATTTACTGATTCTAATGATGTTATTGTTGTTGGTGGAAGGGCAGTAAAATATTTATCATTCTCATTAATATTCCTAGGCTTATCTACTACAGTAAATCAATCCTTACAAATAATAGGATATGCTAAGAGTGCAACATTCCTAGCATCATTAAGACAGGGCTTAGTATATATTCCATTAATATTTATGCTAGAGGCATTATTCTCTGAAACAGGTCTTTGCTTAACACAGCCTATTTCAGATACTTTAACAGCTTTAATTTCAATTCCATTTATATTTTATTTCTTTAAAATTATTTCTGAACCTAAGGAAGAAACGAAGATAGATTACGAAGCGGAGGAATAATTATGGATTTAAGCGGCGTTAATTTAATGATGATTGAATATGAAGAAAATGTTAATGTTGTTGCTAAGATTAATACTGAATTATGTAAGAAATTTGGACTTGAGCATTATTTAACAGAATTCTCATCTAATTTAATAAGAGCATTAAATCAATATAAAAGATTCGTAATGCTGATGAAGGATAGAAAGCTATTTGTTAAAAAGATATTAGCATTTTCTAATGCTTGTATATCCTTCTTTGAAAAGAACGATGGATTTAAGGAGCCAAAGGCTACTATAAAGAAAATGAATATATTAGTAAATGATTTAAATGAAATAAATGAATTAATTAATAAATCATTTGCAGATAGTGTTAAAGATTATCTAAAAGATGATTAATTTTACATTTAATAAAAAATGTGATAATATTTTTATGTATTTTTTTAAAAAGGAGATAATTAGAAAATGAAAAAATTAACAACTCCAATTTCTGCTTTAATAGCTTCAGTTATTATTTTAGTAATTGGTATTTTATGTATTGTTACCGGAGCCGCATCTGGTGAAACATCAGCTGGTGCTTCTGAAGGCATTTCATTAACAATTGGTATTACATTGATTGTTGTTTCATCAATTGTATTATTAGTAGCATTAGTTGGTACAATTATGTCTAAGGGCGTAGTTGAATTTGGTAAGGCTGCAATTGGTATTAGTGTTACACTTGCATTAGGTATTTTCTTTACAGCTAATAAAGCTTTAGGAGTAACATTAATAAATTTATTATTAAGCTTTATTCCATATGTATTAATTGTTGTTGGTTCTATTATTATTGTAGATGCTATTTTAACTTTAGTATTTGCAGGTATTAGAAAGGAAATTAATGCAGTGGCTGCAACTTCAATTATCGCAATTGTTATTGGTGCTATTTCAGTTTTATTAGGCGCATTAATGATTGGTAATGACCCAGTTATTTCAAAGAATTCTCAATTTGTAATCTTCGGTATTATTGTTATTGTTTATGCATTAGCTATTTGTGCTATCGCATCATTAGCTCTTGTTTACAATAAGAAGCAAAACAAGGAAGAAAAGAAGGAATCTATTGACGCTGAAGTGAAAGAAGTAAACGAAGCTAAGGAAGAACCAAAGGCTGAATAAAATGAATGGATGAGATTTTCTCATCCTTTTGTTTTTATATAATATAAAAAGTTGTTAATTTATTGTATAATTAATTTGGGATTTGGTGAATTATATGAATATGAAGAATTTTATCACCTTTGAGGGTGGAGAATGTAGTGGTAAAACTACAGTAATAAATGAAATACAAAAGAAATTAAATGAATTAAATATAGACTATATTTTAACTAGAGAACCAGGTGGAATTAGAATAGCTGAGGATATTAGAAATATTATTCTAGATATCAACAATAAGGAAATGACACCTGAATGTGAGGCATTATTATATGCCGCAAGTAGAATGCAGCATTTAAAGGAAAAGGTAATACCTGCATTAAATAGTGGCAAGGTTGTACTTTGTGATAGATATATTGACTCAACTATTGCTTATCAGGGTGTTGCTAGACATTTAGGTATTGATAATGTTTTAAAGATTAATTCATTTGCCTTAGATTATATGCCTGATTTAACAATCTTTATTGATGTTACACCAGATGTTGCATTAAAAAGATTAGTATTAAGAGATAAGACAGATAGATTAGATTTAGAGGAAGAAGATTTCCATAATAATGTTTATAAAGGATATCAGGAGGTAGTAAAGATGTATCCTGATAGAGTTAAGGTTATTAATGGTAATCAAACATTAGAAGAGGTTGTACGTGATTGTACAAATGAGGTATTAAAGTATTTAGGAGTAAAATAATGAAGGTTGCTAGTGTCAAAGAATCACAAAAGATGATTTATAACATCTTAAAACAAGCAAAACAGAATAATAGATTATCTCATGCATACTTGTTTTATGGTGATAAGGGCACAGGTAAAAAGGAAATGGCTATAGCCTTAGCATGTATGCATTATTGTCCTAATGGTGGATGTTTAGA
>Ga0247610_10002261_pt1 | contig 22534 bp, 39 predicted proteins | sample 174DNAGHGhighgp2_FD_193483 | JGI IMG/M metagenome (GOLD analysis project Ga0247610, IMG submission 193483) | Sheep rumen microbial communities from Palmerston North, Manawatu-Wanganui, New Zealand - 1742 DNA GHGhigh gp2 | ecosystem: Host-associated > Mammals > Digestive system > Stomach > Rumen...
GAATTACTGTGTATTAATAGCATGAAGTGTTGTTTCAGCTCTTCATAAGTCTTCATCGGTCTTCATGGCTTGTGCTTGCTGGTTTTGATGAGGAGTTATGAAGAGGTATGAAGTGGCAAACAAACACTTCATGTGCTTAGATGCGTTATTATCAGCACTTTAAGTGCGCTTTATGAAGACTGAAGACTTTTTTACGAAATGGCGTTTTTGGGCGAGCTCAACACGGAATTCTCTCGAGAATCAGACAGCTTAGTTCTACTAAGCAGGGCGTTTACTTCAAGTAAAAGGGTGCCTTTCCTCAAGCAATAGGTTTGATACTTGTTAACCATAGGTTTGATACTTGCTAACTATGTCTTTGATACTTGCTAACCTATGGGTAGTTTATAGTGTATCAGAGGACGGTTTCGCCTTCGATGAAATTCTCCAGGAACATGTTCTCGCCATCGAAGACGGCATAGGTGAAAAGGTTGATCCAGTCACCTAAGATCAGCATGCGTGTGGTGTCATTCAATGACAAGTCAAGTTCGATGTGGCGGTGTCCATAGATGAAATAATTGATATCGGGATGACTCTTCAGGTATTCTTTTGTCCAAAGTACCAGATGCTCTTTGTCCTCTCCCATATAGTCGGGCTCCTTGCCATCCTTGCGTTTCATACGGCTGTGCTTCGCCCATTCCAGACCGAAAGCTATGCTCCAGCGTGGGTGAATCATAGAGAACAGGCGTTGCAGGGTATGGCTGTGGAAGAGAGAACGGAGGAACTTGAAGGTTACGTCGGGGTCGCCCAGACCATCGCCGTGAGCCAGGTAGAACTCCTTGCCATAGATTTCTGTGGTCAGAGGCTCCTTGTGCAGGATGAGGCCACACTCTTTCTCCAGATAATCGCCACACCAGATATCGTGGTTGCCTGTGAAGAAATGTATCTCGACACCCATATCCGTAAGCTCTGAGAGCTTGCCTAAGAAACGGGTGTAGCCTTTGGGCACCACCATCTTGAACTCATACCAGAAGTCGAACATATCACCCATGAGGTAGATGGCGCCAGCCTGATGCTTGATCTTGTCTAAGAAATTCACCAGACGGCGTTCCTGCGTGCGTCCGTGCTCGATGGCTAATGATCCGAGGTGAGCGTCTGAAAGGAAAAATACTTTCTTCATATTCGTGTAGTTTTACATAAATCCTAATTCGAGTTTGGCTTCCTCCGTCATCATGTCCTGGCTCCATTCAGGCTCAAACACCAGGTTGATGACGGTGCTTTTCACACCCTTGATGGAGCTGACCTTCTGGCGGATATCTTCTGCGATGAAATCTCCAGCAGGGCATGAGGGAGCCGTTAGCGTCATGTCTATCGTCACATCATGGTCGTCGTTGACATCTATCTTGTAGATGAGCCCCAGGTCGTACACATTCACTGGAATCTCAGGGTCATAGACGGTCTTGAGCATCTCCACTATCTTTTCTTCTAATTCAAATGTATCCATATTCTATATGTATGTGGCTACAAAAATAGGACTTTTCAATGAAAGGTGCAAATCAAAAGCCCTTATAATAGTCCTTGGTCGTGAAAGCTGTAATAGACTCCGTCGGCTATGACCACATGGTCGGTAAGGCGGATGCTGAGCATTTCTGACGCCTTGTTGATGCGTTGGGTGAGCGACTTATCAGCCTGACTGGGGGTGACATTGCCAGAGGGGTGGTTATGAACTACCGCTATTTGTGTGGCGTGATTCAGGATGGCCTCACGCAGGATGTTCCTCACATCAACGGCCGTCTGGTCAATGCCTCCCATGCTGATACGCACCTTACCGATGACCTTGGCCGACTGATTCATCATCAGCAGCCAGAATTCCTCGTGCGTGAGGTCGCGTAGCAGAGGGTGAAAGATGTTGAAGATGTCTGTAGATTGGCGTATGGTCAGTCGCTCGGCGGGAACTTGCAAAGCCCTTCGTTTGCCCAATTCAAGAGCAGCCATGATGGAGATGCCTTTGGCGGGTCCCATGCCTTTAAACTGAGTGAAATCATGGAGCTCCCATTTACTGAGTGTGTTCAGATTATTTCCACATTTCGCCAGTATCTTCTGCATCAGCGATACGGCACTTTCTTCGGTATTGCCGCTGCCAATGAGGATGGCCAGCAGTTCTGCGTCACTGAGGGCAGACGCGCCCTTCTGCATCATTTTCTCACGAGGACGGTCTTCTTCCGCCCAACGGTTAATAGTCAGTTTTTCCATACAATTGCTATGAATGAAACCCAAAATTACTTATAAAAATTCTTTTTAAACGCTTCGAACTCACCTTCATGTCTAACACATCGCTTCCACCACGCCTTGATGAATCCGCTTCCGTAGCCCAGCAGCTGGATGAAGGAGGCGGCTATCGAGAGAAGGCCTATCTTCAAGCTCTTGTTCCTGCAAGCTGCATCGATGAAGATGACCAGCGAGAAGAGGAGCAGGGGAAATAGTCCCGATGCCACGAGTACAGGACCGCCGGGGAAATCGATGTTGATGATTCCAGTCTGGTTTAGCGCACCGTAAACCACACCCGAAATGATGGAAAGCAGGCAAAGAGCCGTGCCAACCGTGAAGACTGCCGGCAACAAATGCACCAGTTTGAGTGAATCGGGATATTTCTTGTAGAGGTTGATGCGGGCTATACCAGAGTTGGTTACTTGCTTGAAGAACTTCTTCAGGTCTGTACGACGCTTGTGATAAACCCATGCCTGGCTGAACAGGCAGCTTTTATAGCCTTCCTTGATAATGCGTATGCTGAGGTCAATATCCTCGCCAAAGCGCATGAGGGAGAAACCGCCCAGCTGCCTCAGCGCTTCTGAGCGTATGCCCATGTTGAAGCTGCGGGGATAGAACTTATCCATCTTCTGCTTGCCACCCCGGATGCCACCTGTGGTAAAGAAAGAAGTCATGGAATAGTTGATGGCTTTCTGCACATCAGTAAAAGAACTGTGCGCCCTGTCAGGACCACCGAAAGCATCAGCGTCAGTGTCTGCCAAAGCCTTTACCACCTCGTTGAAATAGCCTGGTGGAATCAGACAGTCGGAATCGAAGAAGATGATAAACTCGCCATTGGCTTGACTGACACCATAGTTGCGTGCGCCAGCAGGGCCTGAGTTCTCAATCATGAAATACCTTATCGGGAGCGTATCCGCATAACGGTTTACCACCTGCTGGCAAGGAACAGATGAACCGTCTTCCACAATAATAACCTCAAAGTCATGAAACGTCTGACTTTGCAGGCTATGCAGCAGCTCGTCCACCTCGTCAGGGCGATTGAACACAGGTATGATGATAGAGAATCTCATGTCATGAAGGATTGTCTGTAAAGCAAGACTGCCCCTTCGCGTAAACAAAGGGGCAGCCAGGTTACTTTCTTTGTTGTCAGACGGTTTATTTCGTATTTACACGGCTGACATAAGAACCATCGCGGGTGTCGATCTCAATGGTGTCACCCTCGTTGATGAACAGAGGTACACGCACTTCAGCGCCACTCTCAACTGTAGCTGGCTTTAGGGTATTAGTAGCAGTATCACCCTTCAGCCCTGGCTCAGTGTAAGTAATCTTCATCTGGACCTTTACAGGCACGTCAGCATAGAGGATGGTCTCAGTAGAAGCGTCAGAAACCACATCAACAACCATACCTTCAAGCAGGAAGTCAACTCCATTGATGATTTCCTTACCGATAGGAAGCTGGTCGTAGGTCTCCTGATTCATGAAGATGAAATCCTCACCTTCTTTATAGAGGTACTGGTACGGGCGACGCTCCACGCGAACGTCTTCCAATTTCTCACCGATATTGAAACGGCGCTCCAGCACATAACCACTTACTACATCTTTCAGCTTCGTGCGCATAAAAGTGTTACCCTTACCTGGCTTTACATGCAGGAAGTCAATGCAGAAATACAACTTGCCATCCATGCGGATAGCGGTACCGATCTTAATGTCTTGGGCATTAATCATACTCGTTAATTTTATAGTTTTATAATCAAAAATCAATATTTGAGCTGCAAAGTTAAAGGAAATAGATAAAAAACGCAAAAACTTTCGAGATAAAAAGATTTATCTCTTGCTTATTTTAGAAAAAGTACCTAATTTTGCACCCCGATTGTGATAAAAATAATAACATAAAAAGATATTAAGCAATGAAAAGGACATTCCAACCCTCTAACAGAAAGAGAAAGAACAAGCATGGTTTCCGTGAAAGAATGGCAACCGCTAATGGTCGTAGAGTGCTGGCTTCACGCCGTGCTAAAGGCAGAAAGAAACTGACTGTTTCTGACGAGTTCAATGGCGTTAAGGCATAACACCTGACTCTCCTTTGAAGAATAGAGCCGCAGGACCGTGTGTTTCGCGGCTTTTTTTTGTCCCCACGAGGAATCTTATACTCCCCCACGAGGAATTATTTTATCCCTCGTGAGAGATATACAGAAAGTTTTATAGCAGTTACACCTTATTTATATATATAAAGAACCATGGAAAACAACGAGAACATGCAGAGCTATTTCGACATGACTGATGAGGTGGCTCAGGGAACCTACTCCAATTTGGCGGTTATCAGCCATTCAAGTTCAGAATTCATACTCGATTTTGTCAGGATTGTGCCTGGCGTGAGGAAAGGGAACGTGAAATCACGCGTGATAATGACACCGGAACATGCCAAGCGACTGCTCTTCGCCTTGCAAGAAAATATTGTGAAATATGAGAATATGTTTGGCGAGATCAGGATACCTCAAACTATCCCGTTCCCGACTGTTCAAGGCGAGGCTTGACACGTAAAATGTGGCATTTGAGAAGGTTTTTGTAAAATAATTCAAAAACATTTGTTGGTATTTCAAAGATTATTTGTAACTTTGCAGCCCAAAATGTATAGTTTTGAATTTAATTAAATAATAATATAAAAAAAACAAGTAAAATGCCTACAATTCAGCAATTAGTAAGAAAGGGCCGTCAGGTGCTGGCAGAAAAGAGTAAGTCACCAGCTCTGGATTCATGCCCTCAGAGAAGAGGCGTTTGCGTGAGAGTTTATACAACTACTCCGAAAAAGCCTAATTCAGCTATGCGTAAAGTAGCTCGTGTTCGTCTGACCAATGGAAAAGAGGTTAACTCTTATATCCCAGGTGAAGGTCACAACCTGCAGGAGCACTCAATCGTTCTGGTACGCGGCGGCCGTGTAAAGGACCTGCCAGGTGTACGTTATCACATCGTTCGCGGAACCCTTGATACCGCAGGTGTAGCAAGCCGTACCCAGCGCCGTTCTAAGTATGGTGCCAAGAGACCTAAAGCTGCTAAGAAGAAATAAATCCCTTCAGAAGCGTTAAAAAACAAAAGTATTAATTTCGTTTTTTAGTTATTGGATGCATTAAAGGTTGAGTAAATATCTCCAGTGGGAGATTTTGAAGAATACAGAAGCAGACAACCAAGAACAAAAAAACTAAAGGTTTTTAAAACAAAATGAGAAAAGCTAAACCAAAGAAACGCCAGATCCTTCCGGATCCAGTCTATGGCGACGTGAAAGTTTCCAAGTTCGTGAACCATCTGATGTATGATGGCAAGAAGAACACCTCTTACGAAATCTTCTATGCTGCATTGGAAACAGTTGGCAAGAAACTGCAGAATGAAGAGAAATCCGCTCTCGAAATCTGGAAAAAAGCACTCGATAACATTACTCCTCAGGTAGAGGTTAAGTCTCGCCGTATCGGTGGCGCGACTTTCCAGGTGCCTACTGAGATCCGTCCTGACCGCAAGGAGTCAATCTCCATGAAGAACATGATTTCATTTGCACGCAAGCGCGGTGGCAAGGGCATGGCTGAAAAGCTGGCCGCTGAAATTATGGATGCTTATAACGAGCAGGGTGGTGCTTTCAAACGTAAGGAGGATATGCACAGAATGGCTGAGGCTAACCGTGCATTCGCTCACTTCAGATTCTAAAATGGTTTTTAATAGGTTTTTAAGATAATAAGAATGTCAAAACAAGACTTACACTTGACGCGTAATATCGGTATCATGGCTCACATCGATGCCGGTAAGACCACTACATCAGAACGAATCCTGTTTTATACAGGTATGACTCATAAGATCGGTGAAGTGCATGACGGTGCCGCTACCATGGACTGGATGGTTCAGGAACAGGAGCGTGGTATCACCATAACTTCTGCTGCTACCACTTGCCGCTGGCAGTGGAACGGCAACACCTATAAGATTAATCTGATTGACACCCCGGGACACGTGGACTTTACCGCTGAGGTAGAACGTTCACTGCGTGTGCTCGACGGTGCAGTGGCTACTTACTGTGCAGTGGGTGGCGTTGAGCCACAGAGCGAGACCGTATGGCGTCAGGCAGATAAATATAACGTTCCTCGTATCGCTTATGTGAACAAGATGGACCGCTCAGGCGCAGACTTCTTTGAAGTAATGCGTCAGATGAAGGAAATCCTGGGTGCTAACCCTGTTCCTGTAATGATTCCTATCGGTGCGGAGGAGAATTTCAAAGGTATTGTTGACCTGATCAAGATGAAGGCTATCTTCTGGCACGACGAGACTATGGGTGCTGAATATACCGTAGAGGATGTTCCGGCAAACATGGTTGACGAGGCTGAGGAATACCGAGCTAAACTGATTGAAGCTGCTGCTGAACAGGACGACGCACTGATGGAGAAGTTCTTTGATGATCCGTCAACTATCACAGAGGAAGAGCTGATTGCAGCTATACGTAAAGCTACATTGAGTATGTCAATGGTTCCTATGACCTGTGGTTCTTCTTTCAAGAACAAGGGCGTGCAGACTTTGCTGAACTACGTATGCGCATTCTTGCCTTCTCCACTGGATACTCCTAACATCGTAGGTACTAATCCTAACACAGGTGAGGAAGAAGATCGCAAGCCGTCTGAGAACGAGAAGACTTCAGCTTTAGCATTTAAGATCGCCACTGACCCTTATGTGGGCCGTCTGACTTACATCCGTGTTTACTCAGGTAGCGTGGTTTCAGGTTCATACGCCTTCAATACTCGTTCTGGTAAGAAGGAGCGTGTAAGCCGTCTGTTCCAGATGTTCTCTAACCATCAGAATCCCGTTGACGAGATTTCTGCAGGTGACATTGGCGCAGCTGTAGGCTTCAAGGATATCCGTACGGGTGATACCCTCTGCGATGAGGACGCACCTATCGTACTGGAGTCAATGGACTTCCCTGATCCTGTAATCGGTATCGCAGTGGAGCCAAAGACTCAGAAGGATATGGAGAAGCTGTCAAACGGCTTGGCTAAGCTGGCTGAGGAAGACCCGACCTTCACTGTGCATACTGATGAGCAGAGCGGTCAGACCGTTATATCTGGTATGGGCGAGCTTCACCTTGATATTATCATCGACCGTCTGAAGCGTGAGTTCAAGGTTGAGTGCAACCAGGGTAAGCCACAGGTTAACTATAAGGAGGCAATTACCAAGACCGTTAACCACCGTGAGGTTTACAAGAAGCAGTCTGGTGGTCGCGGTAAGTTTGCAGACATCATCGTGAATATCGGTCCGGTTGATCCGGATTATACTCAGGGCGGTCTGCAGTTTGTGAACTCAGTTACGGGCGGTAACATTCCAAAGGAATTTATCCCTGCTGTTCAGAAGGGCTTTGAGACAGCTATGAAGAGCGGCGTGCTGGGCGGCTATCCAATGGATTCCATGAAGGTTGACCTGCTTGACGGTTCGTACCACCCAGTGGACTCTGACCAGTTGTCATTCGAGATCTGTGCTATCCAGGCTTATAAGGATGCTGCCGCAAAGGCAGGTCCTGTATTGATGGAGCCGATGATGAAGCTCGATGTAGTTACACCTGAAGAGTATATGGGTGACGTAATCGGTGACTTGAACAAGCGTCGTGGTCAGGTTGAGGGTATGGAAAGTACCCGCTCTGGTGCTCGCATCGTGAAAGCTATGGTGCCTTTGGCAGAAATGTTCGGTTATGTGACTGCCCTGCGTACCATTACCTCAGGCCGTGCAACCTCAACAATGAGTTACGACCATCATGCAGCTGTTTCCACTTCAATCGCAAAGGCTGTGCTTGAAGAAGTGAAAGGCCGTGTGGACTTACTTAAATAAGAAAACAAAGGAAAAGACCTCAGGTTAGCGAATGACTCTTAACCTGAGGCTTTCCCGTAAATATTAACTTTTTAATTACTTAAAACAAAAATGAGTCAGAAAATCAGAATTAAACTGAAATCCTACGATCACAACTTGGTTGACAAGTCAGCAGCAAGCATCGTAAAGACAGTGAAGTCAACTGGCGCAATTGTCAGCGGTCCAATTCCGCTGCCAACCCACAAGAGAATTTTCACTGTTAACCGTTCAACCTTCGTAAACAAGAAGGCTCGCGAGCAGTTCGAGCTCTCTTCTTACAAGCGTCTGATCGACATCTATAGCTCTACAGCTAAGACAATCGATGAACTGATGAAGCTTGAGTTGCCAAGTGGTGTTGAAGTAGAAATCAAAGTGTAATTTTTAATCATTAAGTGAAATGCCAGGATTATTAGGAAAGAAAATCGGAATGACATCCGTATTCAGTGCCGATGGTAAGAACGTACCATGCACTGTTATCGAAGCAGGTCCTTGTGTTGTTACTCAGGTAAAGACTGTTGAGACTGATGGTTATGAAGCTGTTCAGCTTGGCTTCCAAGAGAAGAAGGAGAAGAACACTACCAAGCCTCTGATGGGTCACTTTAAGAAAGCCGGCGTAACACCAAAGAGACACTTGGCTGAGTTCAAGAATTTTGATACCCAGTTGAATCTGGGTGAAACTGTAAACGTAGAACTGTTTAACGACACCGCTTTCGTTGATGTTATCGGTACATCTAAGGGTAAAGGTTTCCAGGGTGTAGTAAAGAGACATCATTTCGGAGGCGTTGGCCAGCAGACTCATGGTCAGCACAACCGTGCCCGCAAGCCGGGTTCAATCGGTGCCTGCTCTTATCCTGCAAAGGTGTTCAAGGGCATGCGCATGGCAGGCCAGATGGGTGGCAACCGTGTAACGGTTCAGAACTTGCAAATCTTAAAGGTGATCGCGGAACACAACCTGCTCTTGGTTAAGGGCTCTGTTCCAGGTTGCAAAAATTCAATCGTTTTAATTGAGAAATAATGGAAGTTAGCGTTTACAATATTAAAGGTGAAGATACCGGAAGAAAGGTTACGTTAAACGAATCTATCTTCGGAATTGAGCCCAATGACCATGCTATCTATCTTGATGTAAAGCAGTATTTGGCTAATCAGCGTCAGGGAACAGCTAAGTCAAAGGAGAGAAGCGAAATCAGTGGCTCTACTCGTAAATTAGGTCGTCAGAAAGGTGGTGGTGGTGCACGCCATGGTGATATCAACTCACCTGTTATGGTTGGCGGTGGACGTGTGTTTGGTCCTAAGCCAAGGGACTACTCGTTCAAGTTGAACAAGAAAGTTAAGCAGTTGGCTCGTAAGTCAGCCCTCGCTTATAAGGCACAGAACGACGGTATTATGGTCGTTGAGGACTTCACTTTCGAGGCTCCAAAGACTAAAGAATTCGTAGCTTTGTTAAATAATCTTAAAGTTTCTGACAAAAAGCTACTGTTAGTATTACCCGAAGCTAATAAAAACGTATATTTGTCGGCTCGTAACTTGCAGCGTGCCAAGGTACAGACTGTTTCTGGCGTAAATACCTACAGGGTATTGGACGCTAAAGTAGTAGTGTTTACTGAGAATGCGCTTTCAGCAATCGACAATTTGTTAGATAAAAAGGAGGCTTAAATAATGGCAGTTATTATTAAACCATTAGTGACAGAGAAGATGACAGCAATTACCGAAAAGATGCCAAATCGTTTCGGTTTCATTGTTCGTCCTGAGGCTAGAAAGCTGGATATTAAGCACGAAGTAGAAGCACTCTACAACGTGAAGGTTGTTGACGTAAACACCATGAAGTATCAGGGTAAGAGCAAGAGTCGTTATACCCGTAGTGGTCTGTTGAAGGGCCGTACCAACGCTTTCAAGAAAGCAGTGGTTACTCTAAGAGAAGGTGATACTATAGATTTTTATAGCAATATTTAAAGAAGATGGCAGTACGTAAATTTAAACCCACAACACCGGGTCAAAGACATAAAATTATTGGTACCTTCGAAGAGATTACTGCACGGGTACCAGAGAAATCTCTTGTGTTTGGTGTTAAGAAGACAGGCGGTCGTAACAATACAGGTAAGATGACCATGCGTTATATCGGCGGTGGCCATAAGAAAGTAATCCGTAACGTTGATTTCAAACGTAATAAAGACGGTATTCCTGCAGTTGTAAAGACTATCGAGTATGATCCTAACCGTTCTGCTCGTATCGCCCTGCTGTTCTATGCGGATGGTGAAAAACGCTATATTATTGCTCCTGATGGTCTGCAAGTAGGTACAACGCTGTTGTCAGGTCCTGACGCAGCTCCTGAGGTAGGCAACGCCCTCCCACTGCAGAATATCCCAGTAGGTACAGTGATTCATAATATTGAGTTGCGTCCTGGTCAGGGTGCAGCGCTTGTTCGCTCAGCTGGTAACTTCGCTCAGCTTACTTCAAGAGAAGGTGACTACTGCGTTATCAAGTTGCCTTCAGGCGAGCTTCGCAAAATCCTGAGCTCATGTAAGGCTACCGTAGGTAGTGTAGGTAATTCAGATCACGGACTGGAGAGTTCAGGTAAAGCCGGTCGCTCTCGTTGGTTAGGACGTCGTCCTCACAACCGTGGTGTCGTAATGAACCCAGTTGATCACCCAATGGGTGGTGGTGAAGGTCGTGCTTCTGGTGGACATCCAAGATCTCGCAAGGGCTTGTATTCTAAGGGTCTCAAGACTCGTGCTCCTAAGAAGCAGTCGTCTAAGTATATAATTGAGAGAAGAAAGAAGTAATCTGATAAATCGAATAAATTATGAGTCGTTCATTAAAAAAAGGTCCGTATATTAACGTGAAGCTTGAGAAGAAAGTCCTCGCTATGAATGAAAGTGGCAAGAAGGATGTCATCAAGACTTGGGCTCGTGCATCAATGATTTCTCCTGACTTCGTTGGTCACACAATCGCGGTACATAACGGAAACAAATTTATTCCTGTTTACATTACTGAAAACATGGTAGGGCACAAGTTGGGTGAGTTCTCTCCAACCCGTACGTTCAAGGGTCACTCCGGTAATAGGAAATAATGACAGGTTATAATAGATAAAATAGTAATATTATATAATGGGAGCAAGAAAGAAAATATCGGCTGAAAAGAGAAAAGAAGCCCTTAAGACTATGTATTTCGCTAAGCTGAACAATGTTCCTACTTCACCTCGGAAGATGCGCCTGGTGGCTGACATGATTCGCGGTATGGAGGTTAACAGAGCGCTTGGCGTACTGAAGTTCTCTTCAAAGGCACCCGCAGCTAAAGTTGAGAAACTGCTGCGTTCTGCTATCGCAAACTGGGAGCAGAAGAACGAACGTAAGGCTGAAAACGGAGAGCTGTTCGTAACCAAGATTTTTGTTGATGGTGGTATGACTCTCAAGCGTATGAGACCAGCACCCCAGGGTAGAGGATATAGAATCCGCAAGCGTTCGAATCATGTAACGCTCTTCGTTGGTTCTAAGAGTAATAACGATGATCAAAATTAAGGTTTATGGGACAGAAAGTTAATCCGATAAGTAATCGTTTGGGAATCATCCGTGGATGGGATTCTAATTGGTACGGCGGCAGCAATTATGGTGACCGTCTGCTGGAAGACAGCAAGATACGCAAGTATCTGAACGCACGTCTGGCTAAGGCGAGTGTTTCCCGTATCATAATCGAGCGCACTTTGAAACTTGTTACAATCACAGTTTGTACATCTCGTCCAGGTATTATCATCGGTAAGGGTGGTCAGGAAGTTGACAAACTGAAAGAGGAGTTAAAGAAGATTACCGATAAGGAGATTCAGATTAATATCTTCGAAGTACGGCGTCCAGAGCTGGATGCAGTGATTGTAGCTAATAATGTGGCTCGTCAGGTTGAAGGTAAGATTGCATACCGTCGTGCCATCAAGATGGCTATTGCCAACACCATGCGTATGGGTGCTGAGGGTATTAAGATTCAGATTTCAGGCCGTCTGAACGGAGCTGAAATGGCACGCTCTGAGATGTATAAGGAAGGTAGAACTCCTTTGCATACATTCCGCGCTGATATCGACTATTGTCTGGCAGAAGCTCTGACTAAGGTGGGTATTCAGGGTGTGAAGGTTTGGATTTGCAGAGGTGAAGTTTATGGAAAGCGTGACTTGGCTCCAAACTTCACTCAGTCAAAGGATTCTGGTCGTAGTAATAATAATGGCAACGGCGGAAGAAACTTCAAAAGGAAAAAAAATAACCGCTAATTTTGAATTTTAGAAATTATGTTACAACCGAAAAGAGTAAAATATAGAAGACCGCAAGATGGCCGTGGCCGCAAGGGCAATGCGCACAGAGGCACCACACTGGCTTTCGGTTCTTTCGGTATCAAGGCGCTGGAGCGTAAATGGATTACCGCCCAGCAGATTGAGGCTGCTCGTATAGCAGTGACTAGATATATGCAGCGTCAAGGTCAGATTTGGATTCGCATATTCCCTGACAAACCTATCACTCGTAAACCTGCTGACGTACGTATGGGTAAAGGTAAGGGTGATCCTGCAGGATGGGTAGCTCCTGTTACTCCGGGCAGAATCATTATCGAGGCCGAGGGAGTTCCATTCGATGTAGCAAAGGAGGCTCTGCGCCTTGCTGCTCAGAAATTGCCTATCACAACTAAGTTTGTAGTTAGGCGTGATTATGATTACCAGAATCAAAATGCGTAAAAGATATGAAGATAGCAGAAATTAGAGAATTAACTACCGCTGACTTGAAGGAAAGAGTGGAGACGGAGAAGGCAAATTTGCACCAGATGTTGTTGAACCATTCTATTTCTCCTCTGGAGGATCCTTCCCAGATCAAGAAATTACGCAAGACTATTGCACGCATGTTGACAATCCTGCGTGAAAGAGAACTTAATAAAAATTGATGGCCTTGATGGAAGCAAGAAATTTAAGAAAAGTGAGAACAGGGGTTGTCCTGAGCAATAAGATGGACAAGACTATCACTGTGGCTTCAAAGTTCAAAGTGAAACACCCCTTGTATGGCAAGTTCGTCAGCAAGACGAAGAAGTACTATGCTCATGATGAAAAGAATGAGTGCAATATCGGTGATACCGTCCGTATCATGGAGACTCGTCCGTTGAGCAAGTTGAAGAGATGGAGATTAGTAGAAATAACTGAAAGAGCTAAGTAATTATGATACAAGTAGAATCCAAACTTACTGTATGTGATAACAGCGGTGCACGCGAAGCTCTGTGTATCCGCGTTCTGGGTAGCACTGGACGCCGTTATGCGTCTGTTGGCGATGTGATTGTCGTTGCTGTTCAGAATGTTATCCCTTCAAGTGATATTAAAAAAGGTGCAGTGTCTAAGGCTTTGATTGTGCGTACAAAGAAGGAGATCCGCCGTGCTGATGGCTCATATATACGCTTTGATGATAATGCTTGTGTGTTGTTGAATAATGCAGGCGAGCTTCGCGGCAGTCGTATTTTCGGACCTGTGGCTCGCGAACTTCGTGCTACTAACATGAAAGTAGTCTCACTAGCTCCTGAAGTGCTTTAATGTTTTAAAGTTTTAAACTAATGAGTAAATTGCATATAAAAAAGAACGATCAGGTATATGTGAATGCCGGAGAAGATAAGGGCAAGACTGGTCGTGTGTTGAAAGTTCTCGTAAAGGAGAACCGTGCCATCGTTGAGGGTGTCAACATGGTACAGAAGAGCACTAAGCCTAATGCTAAGAACCCTCAGGGTGGCTTTGTAAAGAAAGAGGCTCCTGTTCATATTTCAAATTTGAACCCAGTGGATCCTAAGACTGGTAAACCAACCCGTATTGGTAGGAAACTGGGTGAGAATGGTAAATTGGTTCGTTACGCTAAAAAATCAGGAGAGGAGATTAAGTGATGAGTAATACTGCAAGTTTAAAGAAAGAATATGCTGAGCGTATCGCTCCTGCTTTGAAGGCTAAGTTCCAGTATACTTCTTCAATGCAGATTCCTGTGCTCAAGAAGATTGTTGTAAACCAAGGCTTGGGTGGTGCAGTGGCTGACAAGAAGATTATTGATGACGCCATCAATGAACTGACTGCAATTACAGGCCAGAAGGCTGTTGCTACTTTGTCTAAGAAGGATATCGCGAACTTTAAGCTTCGTAAGAAGATGCCAATCGGCGTGATGGTTACACTGCGTCGTGAGCGTATGTACGAATTTCTGGAGAAACTGATTCGTGTGGCTCTGCCTCGTATCCGTGACTTCAAGGGTATCGAAAGTAAACTTGATGGCCGCGGAAACTACTCTCTGGGTATTCAGGAGCAGATTATCTTCCCGGAAATCAATATTGACAGTGTTCAGACTATTAAGGGTATGAACATTACCTTCGTTACTTCTGCAAATACCGATGAGGAAGGCTATGCACTTTTGAAGGAATTTGGTTTACCTTTTAAGAACGCTAATAAAGATTGATAGATTATGGCAAAAGAATCAATGAAGGCACGCGAGGTTAAGCGCGCGAAGCTCGTGGCAAAGTATGCAAGCAAGAGAGCTGCTCTGAAAGAAATCGTAAGAAAAGGCGATCCAGCTGAAGCTTACGAGGCTGCTCAGAAACTGCAGGGACTGCCTAAGAACGCTAATCCGATCAGACTGCACAATCGTTGTAAGATGAGTGGTCGTCCAAAAGGTTACCTGCGTCAGTTTGGCATCTCAAGAATTGCTTTCCGTGAGATGGCATCCAATGGTTTGATTCCTGGTGTGCACAAGGCAAGCTGGTAATTGTAATGTTTAAATATTGTCAGGGTAGTCCTGATTAATTTAATTATTTATTATATGACTGATCCAATAGCAGATTATTTGACGAGGTTGAGAAACGCTATTCAAGCTAAGCACAGAGTAGTGGAGGTTCCTGCCTCAAATTTGAAAAAAGAAATCACTAAGATTCTTTTTGACAAAGGCTACATTCTTAATTATAAGTTTGTAGAAGACGGTCCTCAAGGCACCATTAAGATGGCGCTGAAGTATGACCCGGTGAATAAAGTGAACGCAATCAAGAAGCTCATCCGTGTGTCTTCTCCAGGTTTGCGTAAGTACACTGGTTACAAAGACATGCCAAGTGTTATAAATGGCTTGGGTATTGCTATTCTTTCAACATCTAAGGGTGTGATGACAGACAAAGAAGCTGCTGAGCTGAGAATTGGTGGTGAAGTTTTGTGTTATGTTTATTAATTAGGAGGAGTTAGCATGTCAAGAATAGGAAAATTACCCATCAGCATTCCAGCTGGAGTTACAGTGAACTTCAAGGATGACATGGTTACCGTTAAGGGACCAAAGGGCGAATTGAGCCAGTATGTGAATCCTGCTATCAAGGTTACTATCGAAGACGGTCATGTCTCATTCGTTGAGGATGAGGAGACCATGCAGGATGATCCGAAGCAGCGTCATGCATATCATGGACTGTATCGTGCTTTAGTAAACAATATGGTTATTGGCGTATCAGAAGGATACAAGAAGGAACTTGAGCTAGTCGGTGTTGGCTATCGTGTTTCTAACCAAGGTAACATCATTGAGCTGGCTTTGGGTTATACTCATAACATCTTCATTCAGTTACCTCCTGAAGTGAAGGTTGAGACCAAATCAGAAAGAAATAAGAACCCTCTGATTTTGTTAGAGTCATGCGATAAGCAGCTTCTTGGTCAGATTTGCGCTAAGATTCGTTCTTTCCGTAAGCCTGAGCCTTATAAAGGAAAGGGTATTAAGTTTGTTGGTGAAATTATTCGCAGAAAGTCTGGTAAGGCTGCAGGTGCGAAGTAACATTTAAATTGTATATATCATGACAGCAAAAATAGAAAGACGAATTAAGATCAAATATAGAATACGCAAGAAAGTCTCTGGCAATGCTCAAAGACCGCGTATGACTGTGTTCAGAAGCAACAAGCAGATCTATGTTCAACTCATAGATGACTTGGCTGGTAAGACTCTGGCTGCTGCATCTTCTCTGGGTATGACTGAAAAAATGCCTAAGAAGGAACAAGCTGCCAAGGTTGGTGATCTGATTGCTAAGAAGGCTCAGGAAGCTGGCATTACGACAGTGGTTTTTGACCGTAATGGTTATTTATATCATGGTAGAGTAAAGGAAGTGGCTGATGCTGCACGTAACGGTGGACTTAAATTTTAATCATTATGGCAGAATTGACTAATAAAGTAAAAGTTTCAAGCGATACTGAGTTGAAAGATAGATTGGTTGCAATTAATCGTGTAACCAAGGTAACTAAGGGTGGTAGAACTTTCACCTTCTCTGCCATCGTGGTTGTTGGTAATGAAGATGGCGTTATTGGCTACGGTTTGGGTAAAGCAAGCGAAGTGACTGCTGCTATTGCTAAAGGCGTAGAAGCAGCAAAGAAGAACCTGGTTAAGGTGCCTGTGTACAAAGGAACTGTTCCTCACGAGCAGGAAGCCAAGTTCGGCGGTGCTGAGGTGTTTATCAAACCTGCTTCTCAAGGTACAGGTGTAGTAGCCGGTGGCGCTATGCGTGCCGTATTGGAAAGTGTCGGAATAACAGATGTGCTCGCTAAGTCTAAAGGCTCTTCTAATCCCCACAACTTGGTTAAGGCAACTATTTTGGCACTTAGCGAAATGCGTGATGCTCATATGGTTGCTCAGAATAGAGGCGTTAGTTTGGAAAAAGTATTTAAAGGATAAAGGAGGATAACATGTCAACAATTAAGATTAAACAGACTAAGAGTAGAATCGGTGCTCCGAAAAATCAAAGAAGAATCCTTGATTCTTTGGGCCTGCACAAGTTGAATCATACTGTTGAGCACGATGATAATCCTTCTATCCGTGGTATGGTAGAGAAGGTAAAGCACTTGGTTACCATAGTAAATGATTAATTTGTAGAATATAAAAAGAATTACAATATGGATTTAAGTAATTTGAAACCTGCTGCAGGATCTACTTTTTCAAGAAAGAGAATCGGTCGTGGTCCAGGATCTGGTTTAGGTGGAACTTCAACAAGAGGTACCAAAGGTGCTAAGTCTAGGTCTGGCTATAAGAAGAAAATCGGTTTTGAAGGTGGTCAGATGCCTCTGCAACGTCGAGTTCCTAAGTTCGGCTTTAAAAATATCAATCGTATTGAATATAAGGCCATCAACTTGGATATTATTCAGGCGCTTGCTGAAGCTAAGGATTTGCAGACTGTAGATATCAACGCTTTGGTAAATGCAGGCTTTATCTCTTCAAAGCAGCTGGTAAAAGTTTTAGGTAAAGGAACTTTGACCGCTAAGGTTGAGGTGGTGGCTCATGCTTTCTCTAAGTCAGCAGAAGCTGCTATTGAGGCTGCTGGCGGTAAGGTTGTAAAACTCTGATTCAATGAGAAAAGCTATTGAAACATTAAAGAATATATGGAAGATAGAGGATCTGAGACAAAGGATCCTCATCACCATATTGTTTGTGGCAATATACCGTTTCGGTTCATATGTAGTGTTGCCAGGTATTAATCCTGCAATGCTTACACAGTTGCGTGAACAAACAAGTGAAGGTCTGTTAGCCTTGTTAAATATGTTCTCCGGTGGTGCGTTTTCTAATGCGTCTATTTTCGCGTTAGGTATCATGCCATATATCTCAGCTTCAATCGTTATCCAGTTGCTGGGTATCGCTGTTCCTTATTTCCAGAAGTTACAGCGTGAAGGTGAGAGCGGTAGAAGAAAGATGAACCAATATACAAGATATCTGACAATCTTTATCTTGCTCATTCAAGGTCCGTCTTATCTGCTCAATTTGAAATATCAGGCTGGTCCTTCTTTAAATGCTTCATTAGATTGGACTCTGTTTATGTTTACTTCAACCATCATCTTGGCTGCTGGCAGTATGTTTATACTCTGGTTGGGTGAGAGAATCACTGACAAAGGTGTGGGTAACGGTATATCTTTCATCATTTTGATTGGTATCATTGCTCGTTTGCCTCAGGCATTCTTCCAGGAAGTAGTCTCTCGTATCACAGACAAGACAGGTGGATTGGTTATGTTCTTGATTGAGATTATCATATTGCTCATAGTTACTGCTTTGGCAATCCTGCTGGTTCAGGGTGTCAGAAAAGTGCCTGTACAGTATGCTAAGAAAGTTGTAGGAAATAAGCAAGTAGGTGGCGCACGCCAGTATATTCCCTTGAAGGTTAATGCAGCTAATGTGATGCCTATCATTTTTGCTCAGGCTATCATGTTTATCCCAATTTCTTTGATCGGTTTTACTGATTTGAACAATTCTAGCAGTTTCCTGCGCTCGCTTACAGATTCTACCAGTTTCTGGTACAATTTTATTTTTGCGGTCCTGAACATCCTGTTCACTTATTTCTATACTGCTATTACTATCAATCCTACACAGATGGCAGAGGATATGAAGAGAAACAATGGCTTTATCCCGGGTGTAAAGCCCGGAAAGAAAACTGCTGACTATATTGATGAGATTATGTCACGTATTACTTTGCCAGGTGCTCTCTTCCTTACCTTCATTGCAATTATGCCTGCTTTTGCTGGTCTGTTCGGTGTCCAGAATGAGTTCGCTCATTTCTTTGGAGGTACTTCATTGTTGATTACCGTTGGTGTAGTGCTTGATACCCTTCAGCAGATTGAGAGCCATTTGTTGATGAGGCATTATGACGGATTGCTGAAGTCGGGCCGTATTAAAGGCCGTAGTGCAGGAATTGCAGCGTATTAGTATATTAAATTCGGTATATGGCAAAGCAATCTGCAATAGAACAAGATGGAGTAATAGTTGAGGCATTGTCTAATGCAATGTTTCGTGTAGAATTGACTAATGGGCATGAGATAACTGCTCATATCTCTGGCAAGATGCGTATGCACTACATAAAGATTTTGCCTGGAGATAGGGTGAAGGTTGAGATGTCTCCTTATGATTTATCAAAAGGAAGAATTACATTTAGATATAAATAAGTAAGATATGAAAGTAAGAGTATCCTTAAAGAAACGCACTCCAGAGTGCAAGATTGTACGTCGTCACGGCACTCTGTATGTAATTAATAAGAAAAATCCTAAGTATAAACAGCGTCAAGGATAATATTATTATTTTTGCAAAGAAATAATTTAGTATATGGCTATAAGAATAGTTGGTGTAGATTTGCCTCAAAACAAAAGGGGTGAGATTGCGTTGACCTATATTTTTGGAATAGGTCGCAGTAGTTCAGTTAAAATTTTAGATGCTGCAGGTGTTGATAGAAACCTGAAAGTAAATGAATGGACTGATGATCAGGCTGCTAAGATCCGTGAAATCATAGCTGCCAACTACAAGGTTGAAGGTGATCTTCGTTCTGAAGTACAAATGAACATCAAGCGCCTGATGGATATCGGTTGCTATAGAGGAGTTCGTCACCGTTTGGGTCTTCCTGTTCGTGGACAGAGCACAAAGAATAATGCTCGTACTCGTAAGGGTAGAAAGAAGACAGTTGCTAACAAGAAAAAGGCTACTAAATAATAATTAGTGTGATATGGCAAAAAAAACAGTTGCAGTAAAGAAGAAGGTTGTAAAGGTTGATGCAATGGGACAGTTGCATGTTCATTCATCTTTCAACAACATTATAGTTTCTCTGGCAAACAGCGAAGGTCAGATTATCTCTTGGTCTTCTGCGGGTAAGATGGGCTTTAGAGGCTCAAAGAAGAACACTCCTTACGCAGCTCAGATGGCTGCTCAGGACTGTGCTAAGGTGGCTTATGACCTTGGCCTGAGAAAAGTGAAAGCATACGTGAAAGGTCCAGGTAATGGGCGTGAGTCTGCTATCCGAACAATACACGGAGCTGGAATTGAGGTTACTGAAATCATTGACGTCACACCACTGCCACACAATGGTTGCCGTCCTCCAAAGAGACGTAGAGTTTAATTAATAACCTTTTTTATATGAACCCAAATTTTGTTATTTTGGATTGTATATTTCCTTTCTGCAATCGCGGCTGCGACAAATTGAGTTCATGAATAACAAATTTAAATTGAGATAAAATGGCTAGATATACTGGACCAAAAACAAGAATTGCCCGTAAGTTTGGAGAGCCTATTTATGGCCCTGATAAGGTTCTTGCAAAGAGAACTAACCCTCCTGGACAGCATGGTGCTTCTCGTAAGAAGACTTCCGAATATGGAATTCAGCTGCGCGAAAAGCAGAAAGCTAAATACACTTATGGTGTACTGGAGAGACAGTTCCGCAATATGTTTGAGAAAGCTGCAAAGCAGAAGGGTATCACTGGTGAAATTCTCTTGCAGTTGCTTGAGAGCCGTCTCGATAATGTGGTTTATCGTTTAGGCATTGCTCGCACCCGTGATGCAGCCCGTCAACTTGTTAACCATAGACATATAGTTGTTGACGGATCTGTAGTTAGCATTCCTTCTTATCAGGTAAAACCAGGTCAATTGGTTGGCGTTCGTGAACGTTCAAAGTCCCTCGAGGTTATTGCAGATTCTTTAGCTGGTTTTAACCACAGTAAGTATCCTTGGATTGAGTGGGACGAGAGTGTGAAGGCTGGTAAGATGCTGCATGTTCCTGAAAGAGCAGACATCCCAGAGAATATTAAGGAACAGTTGATCGTTGAATTGTATTCTAAATAATAATTTCATGTCGATATTAGCATTTCAAAAACCTGATAAAGTTTTAATGTTGGAAGCTGACTCCAAATATGGTAAGTTTGAATTCCGTCCTTTGGAGCCTGGTTTTGGTATTACTATAGGTAATGCTTTGCGCCGTATCCTGCTTTCTTCATTGGAAGGCTTTGCTATTACTACTGTCAAGATTGATGGAGTAGAGCATGAATTCTCAAGTGTTCCAGGTGTAAAGGAAGATGTCACCAACATCATCCTTAATTTGAAACAGGTGAGATTCAGGCAAGTAATTGAAGAATATGAAAGTGAGAAAGTTAGTATTTCTGTAGAGAATTCTGCTGTTTTCAAGGCAGGAGATATTGGCAAGTATCTGGCTGGTTTTGAGGTGTTAAATCCTGAATTAGTTATTTGTCATTTAGATGCAAAGGCTACGATGCAGATTGAGCTGACCATTAACAAAGGCCGAGGTTATGTTCCCGCTGAGGAGAACCAGATTTATTGCACAGATGTTAATGTGATTGCTATTGATTCGATTTATACACCTATTCGCAATGTCAAGTACACAATCGAGCCTTTCCGTGTTGAGCAGAAGACTGATTATGATAAGTTGACACTTGAGATTGCTACTGATGGTTCCATACACCCGAAGGATGCGTTGAAAGAAGCTGCTAAGATTCTTATCTATCATTTCATGTTGTTCTCAGACGAGAAGATTACGCTTGAGCCATCTGATGTTGATAGCAATGAGGTATTTGATGAAGAAGTTCTGCATATGCGTCAATTGTTGAAGACTAAGCTCGTTGACATGGATCTTTCTGTTCGCGCCCTCAACTGCTTGAAGGCCGCTGATGTTGAGACTTTAGGCGACTTGGTACAATACAATAAGACTGATCTGTTGAAGTTCAGAAACTTCGGTAAGAAATCGCTCACTGAGCTTGATGATTTGCTCGCGAGTCTGAATCTGTCGTTTGGAATGGATATTTCTAAGTACAAATTAGATAAAGAATAAAAAATGAGACATAATAGAAAATTCAACCATTTGGGTCGTACTGCTTCTCATAGAGCCGCTATGTTGTCAAATATGGCTTGCTCTTTGATAAAGCACAAAAGAATCACTACGACCGTAGAGAAGGCTAAGGCATTGAAAAAATATGTCGAGCCCCTGATTACAAAGTCTAAGAATGATACTACCAACTCTCGCCGAGTTGTGTTCAGCTATCTTCAGGACAAGTTTGCTGTAACTGAGTTGTTCAAGGAGATTTCTGTCAAGATTGCGGATCGTCCGGGAGGATATACTCGTATTATCAAGACAGGCCATCGCTTGGGTGATAATGCTTCAATGTGTTTCATTGAGCTTGTCGACTATGATGAGAATATGGCTAAGGAGACTGTAAAGAAGTCAACCCGTACTCGTCGTCGTACCAAGAAAGCGGCAACCGATGCTGTTGAGGTTGTTGAAGAGGCTCCGAAGACAGAGGAGACTCCGGCGGTTGAAGAATCAAAAGCTGAATAATCCAACTATCTTATTTATAAATGGAAGTCGCCTTAGTGATAAGGCGACTTTTTTTGTTTTTTTATGCCTACATACTTGCTTGAATGAAGATAATCAACTAATTTTACACCCGAATATACGATGTTAATATGAGAAAGATAGTTTCCCTCTTCTTGTTTGTGAGTCTGGCTTTGGCGCTTAAAGCCCAAGATAAGATATATGACAGCTATGACAACTTATTGGCTGACAAAGGTGATATAGTGACTACACTGCATAAGGTTAGACGCAGTGTCAATCAGCTTTATCTTTCAGGCGGCGCTGATTATGAGATTTATTCTATAGATAATAAACAACTGACCAAATA